>ERZ773234.284-NODE-284-length-15820-cov-4.447320_pt1 | contig 15820 bp, 8 predicted proteins | sample MGYA00580523_ERZ773234 | MGnify/ENA primary metagenome ERZ773234 (study PRJEB29015, sample SAMEA2738167) | human oral metagenome | biome: human oral; feature: human-associated habitat; material: saliva | place: China | collected 2262 ...
GTTATTCCGACTGGTGTGGTTCCCCTAAAGTCGCGGTATGACGGGGGAAAGCCGCCCAAAGCCCCCGCGTGAAGACCCACTAAAAATATTTAGTGATACCGCACATAGAATGCACAAAACGCAAAAAAGCGAAGAATTATACTGCTAGACTAAAGGGGTCAGAAGCGGCAGATAATGCATTAGGGCAGTATCCGCAAGAAAGCGGAACCCCCGACCTCGTTACACTTCATGTATTATCAGCGGCCGCAATAAAAAAGTAGCGCCGATAGATAAGAGAATACGGATGAATAACAATATTTCACGCCGCAAACTTGTGGCAGGGGCAGCGTGGTCAGCTCCGGCAGTGCTAGCCACCACCGCAGTCCCGGCGTATGCATCATCTACCGAGTGCCTGCCCGACCAGAGCAAAGGCGGGCTGAAAAAACACGAAAACTACGCGCAAGAACTCGTGTGGGACGTCCCCGCAGACGCCAAAGAACTGCACTTTGAAGTCACCGGAGCCGCAGGCGGCTCATTCAGCGACGACTCCACCGGCATCACCGGTATAGGCGGTGCAGGTACAACCATTAAAGGCATCGTGCGCCTTAACGGCACCGGAAAATTCACCTTTATTGCTGGCGAAGGCGGAGGCTACAACCGCGGCAACAGCGTAAACCCCGGCAAAGGCTACGGCAGCGGAGGCGCCCACGGCCCCTCCCTCACCGACAGGGCCGGTGAAAACGCTAAAGAATTCTTTGGCCCCACCGGTGGCGGCGCATCCGCCATCCTCTTCAATAATGAGCCCCTCGTGGTCGCTGGTGCCGGTGGCGGCGCTGGCATCCTCATTAACCAGCGCTCAAACGACAACCAAGACCTGTACTGGCAGATGAACGAGCCGATCTACGGCGGCTCGGGCGGTGAAAAAGCAAACGCAGCAGCCAGTACGGCAGCAACCTTTGTCAACGACACCTCGGCGGCCATCCCCGCCAACGGCGGTCAGGGCGGTGAGCCCACCGGAGACGGCGGCCAAGGCGGCCCCAACCCGGCGCTGCGGCTCCCCAGCGGCGGGGCTATCCACGCCGAATCATCCCAAGGGGTGAGCATCGTCAATAACACCATTGCGGGCCAGAAAGGCGGCAAAGCCGGCGACGACCGCAAAGCTGACGGTGCGCAAAGCTCCGCACAGTACTCCAGCGTGACCCTTGGCGCTGAAACCCTCGCCACCATTGTGCACTCCGGCACCGGTGGAGGCGGCTACGGCGGCGGCGGGTCAGGGTCAGTGGCCGCACTGGCCGCATACCAGGGTGAAGGCGGAACCGCACCCGGCGTATCGGCCCCCGAAGAAACTAAAGACTCGGCGAAAAGCACACCCGTACAGGATCACGCCAAAGGTGAGACCAGCAAAGGTATCACCCGACCCACCGGAGCGTTCAGCGCGGGCGCATTCGGTGCAGGCGGCGGTGCGGGCGGCAGCTACGTGGATAAAACAGTCGAAAAAGGCGTGATCGTGCCCGGAGAAAACTGGGGCGTGGTCGGCCAGCGCATCCACGGCGCCATTAAGTTCTGGTACTGCTAAACAAGCAGGACCAGAAGTTATGGGGGTGTAATGGAGCGAGTGTTGTAGTAGAGCGAGAGTGGTACAGGGTTGTAAGGTGCCCTGTATTCTTCGGAACATCCCCATAACTTAAAGGCTAGGGGCGGTTCCCGCCGGTGAGGTAACGAGCGCCGGCGGCGGCCGCCCCTTGTGCTGTTCATATGCGGCTGCACCACCCGGTTGAAACCGCGCACACCTAGTCGCACGGTACGCAGTGGGAGGCAGCGAATGCGTGCAGCTCACCCGAAGCTGCCCCTGCCCCAATGAGGGAAAGGCACCGCAGCTGCGTGGTGTACTCGCGGGCTAGCGCGGCATCTGACGCCGCCTCACCCTGCGGGTAGTGCAGAAGATCCACGCTCTCTGCGAGCTTATCGCTGCAGTACAGCGCGTACACGGGGTTAGGGTCAAGCACAAAATCGTACAGGTACGACAGCGCAATCAGCGCGTTCTGGGCCAGTACCGCCGCATCATCCGGCAGATCGTCAGTATCGGGAATAAGGGCGAATATTTTCTCACGAATACGCATATTCTCTGGTGGGGATGAGAAGCTGCCGTGCTCAAGATACCCAAAAATCCTGCGCAGGAACGCATCGGCGTGCTCATAGCACCCCGGTACCCGCCCACAATCAGCCAATAACCGGTCATAGGAGGCCACGCACCGAAGTATCCGCTTCACACAGCACGCACCAAACAGCAGCTGCTGTTCAGGGGCCACGGCGCGCAGGCGGGCCTCTACACTGATTCTTTGAGCATCCACCCTTCTACCCTACCCGAGCGGCAGCACCCACCGCGCGGTCATGGCCGGGTAACACGCCCCGGCGCGGCCCACCCTAAAGTGCCGTGAGAGAGCCGCCAACCGTGTACCCGCCCTCAAAGAAACACGGTACAGTTGGGATAAAGACAAAAAGACACCAAGAACTGGACTACTGCATGACCCAGCACGGACCGGACCAGCCGAACCCCGCCGGCGGGGGTGGCCTGCCCAACGACCTCAGTCAAGGGTGGCTGCCCGAAGACAAACGGCAAACCCCCACCAGCCCGCTACCCGCCCCTAAATTCTGGGGATTTCAAAGCCTGCTGCCGTATAAGGCTGTCAACGGTTTGCGGCACCCCGGTGAGCTGCCCTGGCTCATTGCCGCCTACTCGTTTACCCTCATCTCGTACATTGGTCTGATCGTTTTCATTATCGAATCCTTCCTGCTTGTGATAGACAGCAGGGACTCCCTGAAGGATTTCGGCGATTACCCGCGTACCGGATCCGCCGAATACTACATGCAGGAGTACCTCCAACAGTTCGTGGTGCTGCTGGTGCTGGGGCCGCTGCTCATCTACATTGCGCGTGCCATACTCTACGCACAGCAGCGCGTGCGCGGCATCCGCATGTCTCCCACGCAGTTCCCTGAGGGGTACCAGATGGTCGTTGAGGCCGCCCGCGCCGCTGGTCTGCGCCGCGTCCCCGACGCCTACGTTATTAGCGGCAACGGCACGCTGAACGCCTTCGCCGCCGGCCACGGGTTCCGCCGCTACATTTGCGTATACTCCGACATGTTCGAGGTTGGCGGTAAAACCCGTGACCCCGAGGCGCTGCGCTACGTCATCGGGCACGAGGTGGGGCATATCGCCGCAGGCCACGTGAGCTATTTCCGGCTGCTCTTCACCAATAGTTTCATGCGGCTGCCCGTTGTTGGGCAGGCGCTTTCACGCGCACAGGAGTACACCGCCGATAACTTTGGTTACCGTCTCTCACCCGATGGCGCCAGGGGAGGCATGAAAGTGCTCGCCGGCGGTAAGTACCTGAACAAGCAGGTGAACTTTGACGAGTTCGCCGACCGCGCCGTCACCGACGGGGGACTAGCCGTATGGTTCGTTAACCTCATCTCCTCCCACCCGGTGCTGACCTGGCGCGCCCACGCGATCCGCAACCGCCAAGAACCGGGGCGCCTCTTCTGGCGGCCCACCTACAACCCGCCCTCGGTGCCCGCGCTCATCCCCTCCTCCGAGCCGGTGCCGCTGTGGCCCGACCCGCTGCAGGCGGACGCATTTATGCAGGAACAGAAGCCTGCCTGGGAGAACTACAGCCTGGACACCGTGCAGCTGCACACCCCACCCAACCCCGAGGGCGCACCGAAGTTCGAGGGCACCCTGTACACCGGGTGGCAGGATGCGGCTGCCCGCGCCGCCTACGCCTCCCGGTGGGAACAGTACGCCGCCAGCGGCGGGCAGCAGCCCATGTGGCAGCCGCCCGGGTACGGCCCAGCACCGCAGCCGGGGCAGCCTCAGCCGTACCAGCCACACCAGGCACAACAGCAGTACCCGCAGCCGCAGCAGCCCGCACAGCCCGGGCCGCAGCAGGGCACCTACGGATATTATGTGCAGCCCGGGCAGCAGCCCGGCGGTGCTCAGCCGGGTACTGCACAACCAGGCGGCGCTGGGCAGATGCAGCAGCCGTACGGCTACGACCCCGGTTCGCAGGGTGCCCCGAGCCGCCCCGGTCAGCCGCAGCAGCCTCAGCCTGGGCGGGGCTACGGGTACTATGTGCCAACGGGGCAGGATAGCTCAACGGCACCGCAGCACGATAGTGAAAGCGCACAGCAGCAGGCCCATAATACGTACGGTATTGACCCGCAGGCAGGCTCTGGACCCGCTGAACCAGAAACCCCGGCTGAGTCTGACACCACGTGCTCGGGCACCGACGCGCCCGCCGATACCGGCGACTCTGCGGGGGACTCCTGCGCAGGCTCTGCCGCAGATTACGATTCAGGTTCCAGCTCGGACGTCAGCACGGATAGCGGGTCAGACTCCGGGACGGATTTCGGCGGCTCCTCCACCGATTAAATATTCTAAAAACTGAATATAATGTTTTGCCTTGATATTGCGGGGCAGTGCGCGGCCGTCTTGCAGGTACTGTGAGGCGGCCGCCGCGTACCACAGCACATAAGCGCCTCGGGTAACACCGGGCGCTCGGTGCGGTAAACACGGCAGGGAAAGCGCCGCGTGAAGGCGCCGCGATGCAGGCACACCGGTGCGTTCCGGAGCTCTAAGGCGCCTGGGGTGCGAGTAGAATGGGGTCATGCTCAGCAAACTCAAGGGAAAACGCCCCGATGCGCTTATCGTCATGCTCATTACCGCCGTGATACTGGCGATTTTTATCCCAGCACGCGGGGACTTCGCCGCATGGTTCAGCACCGGAACCAAGTTTGCTGTGGCGCTGCTGTTCTACCTGTACGGTGCGCGCCTTTCCACCAGTGAGGCCCTCAAAGGGCTGGCGCATTGGCGGCTTCACGCCATGATTCTCACCTGCACCTTCGTGCTTTTCCCCCTGTTCGGGCTGGCGCTTTACCCGCTGCGGTTCGTGCTTGGTGACGGGCTGTACCTGGGGCTGCTGTTCCTGACGCTCGTGCCCTCAACGGTGCAGGCATCAATCGCCTTTACGTCCATTGCTGGGGGGAATGTGGCGGCGGCGATTGTTAGCGCGTCCCTCTCAAGTATTGTGGGGGTACTTGCCACCCCGCTCTTAGCGATGCTGCTCATGAACAGCGACCATGTGGCGATCTCCGGCAGCGTGTTCCTTGATATTGCTATTCAGCTGTTCCTGCCGTTTCTGCTGGGGCAGCTCACCCGGCGGTGGGTGGGGGAGTTCGCGAAGAAACCCACCACCAAGTGGCTCGATAAGTTCTCGGTCATGATGATCGTCTATTCAGCGTTTTCAGCCTCGGTGGTGCAGGGGGTGTGGACGCGCGTGGACTGGTGGCAGATTGTGCTGCTGGTGGTTATTACGGCGCTCATGGTTGCGTTCATGCTGTGGGTGACCGACGTGATCGCCCGAAAGCTCGGGTTTAGCCGTGCGGACCGCATCACCATCCAATTTTGCGGGTCGAAAAAGTCTCTGGCGGCGGGCCTGCCCATGGCGATTATTATTTTCGGTTCCGGCTCGCTCGGGTTATTGATGCTGCCGCTGATGGTATTCCACCAGGTGCAGCTGATGATGTGCACCTGGCTCGCAACCCGCTACAGCCGCACCCTGGGGCTAGCCTCCTCATAATTAGGGGCACCCACGGCGTGGATTCCACCATGTGAGAGGCCGCCTGCGCACCGTATATTTCGGAGCCGAAATATGGTGCTGTTCTTCGCCCTGAGCTAGAAAATTCGGGGACTAGTCGTGCATTTTGAAGAGAATACAGGCAGAATAGGTATAAGCTTGAGTTAGGTTACACGCGCAAGCGCAGATAACAGACACACCGTCACAGTGAAGTGATAGAACTTCGGAGGCATACCTTGTCAGTGAGTGACAACGCTATGGGACGCTACTCTGGCGCCGATGCATGGATAGAGCAATACTTCCACAACAGCCCGGACACCGACCGCGAAGGCTACACCTCGGCGCAATTGGAGGCGCTGGCCCGCACGCATCGTGAGCTGGCGCAGACACGCGCATCCGGCACCCCCCTGATTGAGGTGCACGATACCGAACATTCCACCATGGTGCTCATCGTAAATGACGATATGCCGCACCTGGTAAGCTCCATCACTGCCTATGTTTCCTCTGAGTTCGGCGGTATCGAGTCGATCTTCCACCCCCTCTTCGTGGTTGAGCGCGGCCCCAACGGTAATCTGCTGGTTGTGCGCGGCACCGGAGTTGATAAGCCCGTGGCCAGCGGCGACACCGCCACCTTGGGGATCCCCGCCCTGAAACTCTCAGAAGATGCCCCGCCCGGTTCAAGCGTGGCCGTTGAGTCGTGGATTGCGTTACGGCTGACCAGGCACCTGAGCGCCGAACGGGTTCAGGCGCTGCGTGAGGGCGTGACGAAAACCCTCTCCGACGTGCACGCTGCTGCCCGCGATAACGAGAAAATGGTCCTGCAGGTCAATAACATCATCACCTCCATGGATGCCCTGCGCGGGGTCACCCTTGGTGACGGGCAGGAATCGTTCAACGCCCACCCCGGCGGGAACGAGCCAGCCGCGAGGGTTATTGCCTGCCAAGAGTTCCTGCGCTGGCTGACCCGCGGGAATTTCCTGTTCCTCGGTGTGAAAGAGCGCGTGCTCACCTCGGGCGCTGCAGGGTTTGAGCTTGTTGACAAGCCCGGCAGTGCCTTGGGTATTCTGCGCTCCACCGAGGGTAAGCACAGTATCGCCCTCTCCGGGAAGGCGCTGGACCGCGCTCTTACGCCCCGCCCGCTGTACGTGACGAAAGCGAACACCCGCTCCACAGTGGGGCGCACCGACTACCTCGACTATGTGGGGGTGCGCCGTTTCGATGCCACCGGCCGGGTGGTGGGCGAGTACGTCATCCTGGGGCTGTTCTCCCGGCAGGCGTACTCACTGCCAGCTGTTGAGACGCCGCTGATTCGTGAGCGGATCGCCATGGTTCGCCGTCGTCTAGGGTTCCACCCCGGCTCCCACTCCGATAAGGCGCTGATTGGCGCTATTGAAGACTATCCGCGCCTTGAGCTGATTCAGGCGTCGGTGGATTTCCTCACCGAAACTTTCAAAGGGATTATGGGGCTGGAAGAGCGCCGTAAAACCCGGTTGTTTTTGCGTGTGGACCGGTTTGAGCGGTTCATTACCGCGGTCGTGTACCTTCCGCGTGATCGGTTCAACACCACCGTGCTTAACCGCATCCAGCAGGTGTTCCGTGAGGAGTTCGACCTGCAGGCCATCGACTACCAGATTTACCTCTCGTCGTCGTCGCTGGCCCGTATATTTTTCCGTATCCGGCTCACCGACCCCACGGTTGTGCCGGAAACGGATATTAGCGCTCTCGAAAAGCGGCTGCAGACGGCCACCCGCTCCTGGGCGGAAGCCACCGCCGCCGCACTTGAGACGCTCAAACCCGGCATTGAGGGCCGCCGCCTGGCCGCCGCGTGGGCGGAAGCCGCACCCATGGCCTACCGTGCCGAATACGAAGTAGAAAATGCAATTGAGGATATCGTGACTTTTGAATCTCTAATGGCTGAGACCACTAAGCCCGCCGCTATCAAAGTTGAAAACGGCGCAGGCAACGTCACCCGCCTGAAGACCTACCTAACCAGTCCCCACACCCTCACCGAGCTTCTGCCCGTCATGCAGAACATGGGCCTGATCGTCGCCGATCAGAACCCCTCCGAACTCACCAGGGAAGACGGTTCACGCGTCTACCTGTACGACTTCGGTGTGGAATTCCCCGAGGGCGTGGACCCCGAGGAAGTCGCCTCGCTCTACGAGGACGCGCTGAACGCCTACCTGCTGGGCCAGCGCGAATCTGACACGCTCGATAGGCTGATCCTGGTGGAGGGCCTCACCTGGCAGGAGGCGAGCCTATTCCGCGCCTTTAACCACTACCTGATTCAGCTGGGCCTGGGGTACACCCCCTCGTTCATGTCGAACACCCTGCTGGCGAACTCCGCCGTCACCCTGCTGCTGGTGGACTTCTTCCACACCAGCTTTAACCCGAAGAACGGGCTCACCGACGAGGCCCGTGAGGCTAAGCGCGCCGAGCTGATTGAGCGCCTGCGTGAAGAGCTCAATAAGATCCCCACCTTGGACGCCGACCGCTACCTGCGGTCACTGACCCGCGTGATCCGTGCCGTGCTGCGCACCAACGCGTACCTTAACCGTGAATCCTTGGCGTTTAAGGTCGCCTCCGAGGAACTCATTTTCGCGCCCCTGCCGCACCCCAAGTACGAGATTTTCGTATACTCCCCGCGCGTGGAGGGCGTGCACCTGCGCTTTGGCGACGTGGCCCGCGGCGGCCTGCGCTGGTCGGATCGCCGCGACGACTTCCGCACCGAGGTGCTGGGCTTGGTCAAGGCGCAGATGGTGAAGAACGCCGTGATTATTCCCACCGGTGCCAAGGGCGGTTTCTACCCCAAGCAGCTGCCGGATCCGGCCGTGGACCGTGACGCCTGGATCACTGAGGGCCGCGAATCCTACAAGGTGTTCATCCGCTCCCTGCTGGATGTGACCGACAACCTTAAGGTGTCTGCTGACGGCACCGAGACCGTGGTACGCCCCGAAGGTATTGTGGCCCGCGACGGGGACGACTACTACCTGGTGGTCGCCGCCGATAAGGGAACCGCCGCATTCTCAGATACCGCAAACGCTATTAGCGCCGAGTACGGGTTCTGGCTGGGCGATGCGTTCGCATCCGGCGGCTCGGTCGGGTACGACCACAAGGCGATGGGCATTACCGCCCGCGGCGCGTGGGAGTCCGTCAAGCGCCACTTTGCGGAGCTGGGCCATGACTGCCAGGCGGAGGAATTCACCGCCGTCGGTATTGGTGATATGTCCGGCGACGTGTTCGGTAATGGCATGATGCTCTCGCAGAAGACCCGCCTGGTTGCTGCCTTCGACCACCGCGATATTTTCCTTGACCCGAACCCGGATGCGGCGATTTCGTTTGAAGAGCGCGTGCGCCTGTACAACCTGCCGCGCTCCTCATGGCAGGACTACAACCGTGAGCTGATTTCCGCTGGCGGCGGCGTGTACTCGCGCAGCGCCAAGTCGATTGAGATCACCCCGCAGGTTCGTGAAGCCCTGGGCCTGGGCGAGGACGTGACCGAACTGGCGCCCCCGCAGCTGCTCGCGGCGGTTCTGAAGGCACCGGTTGACCTGCTCTACAACGGCGGTATCGGCACCTACGTGAAGGCATCCACCGAGGACAACCTGCAGGTGGGCGATAAAGCCAACGACGCGTTGCGCGTGAACGGTAACGAGCTGCGCGCCAAGATCGTGGGTGAGGGCGGCAACCTGGGCTTCACCCAGCTGGGCCGTGTGGAGGCCGCCGAGAACGGCGTCATTATTAATACTGACGCGATCGACAACTCCGCCGGTGTGGAGACCTCCGACCGCGAGGTGAACATTAAGATCCTGGTGGATCGCCTGGTGACCGGCGGTGAGCTTGCCGCTGAAGAGCGCGCCGACTTCATTGAGTCCCTGCGGGACGAGGTGGGTGCTAAGGTGCTTGAAACCAATATTGAGCAGAACGTGCTGCTGCAGGGTGAGTTCCACGAGACGTTCCTGGGCATTAACGTGTACAAGCGCCTGATGCGCCACCTGGAGGCGAACGCAGGGCTGAACCGCAAGGTCGAATTCCTGCCCACGGACAAGCAGCTGCAGGCGCGTTTTGAGGCGACCGGGCTGGGCTTGACCCGCCCCGAGCTGTCGGTGCTGGCCGCCTACGTGAAGATTTACCTCACGCACGCCCTGGAGCAAACCGATTTCGCGGACGACCCCTACCTGAGCGGGGTACTGCACGAGTACTTCCCGGCAGCCCTAGTGCAGCGTTTCGGCGAGTACCTGGAATCACACCCGCTGCGTAAGGAGATTATCTGCACCCGCGTCGCCAACGAGATGGTGAACCTGGGCGGTATTACCTTCGCCTACCGTGTGACGGAAGAAACCAATGTTGGTGTGGACGCTGTGGCGCGTGCCTTTATTGTGGCTCGCGAACTGTTCGAGCTTGGCAAGGCTGCCGCGCTGCACCGTGCACTGCCGGCCACCACCGCCCTGGAGGCATGGTACACGGTGCTGCGTGATAACCAGCGTGTGCTGGACCGCGTGGTGCGCTGGCTGATTGCTGAGCGCGGCGTGGTTGCCGGCATCAGCATCGGCCAGATGCTGCAGAACTTCGGTGAGGTCGTCTCCCTGCGCCACAACCTGCCCGAATACCTCTCGGAAGCTTCCCGTGAGCGGGTGCGCGCTAAGCGTGTACTCGGTGAAGAGTGGGGCCTGCCGGAGGATCTTATCGTCATCTGGATTCGCGGGTTCGAAGGTTACGCCCTCATGGACGTTATCCGTTCCGCACGGGACAACAGCCTGGGTGCAACCGAGCTGGCGCCGATCTATTTCGCATCCTACGACCGGTTCAAGGTGGATCAGCTGCTGGGCCTGATCAGCGAGCTGCCGCGTAATGACCGCTGGGAGACCCTGGCACGTCAGGCGATGCGCGGCAGCCTGTACGAGACCGCCGCCGAGCTGGCGATCTCTGTGGCCTCTGAGAACGGTAAGCATGAGACACACACTCCCGCCGGGGCGCAGCTGGCGCTTCAGGAATGGGTTGAGAACCACCCGACCCGTGTGGGCAATATTGACCGTGTTCTCGCCGAAATCCGTGAGGCTGAACCGGCACCAGCCGGGCACCCGCGTCTGGCCGTGATTTCGGTGGCTCTGCGCACGCTCTCTAGCGCATCCTAAGGGGCGTTACCGCCAGAATAAGGCCGAAAAGGCCCGGTGCTCCCACTCGACAGGGCGGGGGTGCCGGGCCTTTCGCTGTGCTCCGCGCCCGGCTTCAAGGAGACACCCATCCGGTTTGAAAGTGCACTGCGGGCCGGGAAGGCACCCCGCGCCCGCCTCCGGGTGGTGCAGGCCATAAAAATGTGGTTTTTAGTGTGAAACCCCACACATGGTGAGGGATTTATTGGTAATCTCAATTTGACGTACCACGGGGGTATGGGGGCATTATTAAACGTCTGGAGATTGTTGCCGCAGGCAGTTAGCACGGTGTTTTACACAATACGTCAAACAAACGTGGTGCGAATAATATTTCATTTTATTCGCCGTTAAGTAGAGATTTAAATACACCACGCCGAAGGAAAAATACTCTAGAAATCAAGGTAAAACCCGCAATTACGCGGAAATAACCCCAATGATAAACGCGCGCATTTATACCGGTTAATGAATACCATCCCGGTGTGCGCTAATATCATGTACAGACTGAAAGTTAACGTAAGCCTATACCTTGAGGACAACATGATGGAAAGGCCCGCCCGCAGCTGGCTCAGACGCAGATAAAACAATATTTAGGCGAGACAAGCACCAGCCGCCAACACTACACACATTGCACGGTGCACCCACCCGCACGGGGTGTGAAGGTCTCGCTCACAATCACCGTAGACTAGTACTATAACCAGCCACACCCAACCACTACCCCAACCACAAAGGCATATTCCCTTGGCACCCACCGACGCACAAGAGGACGCCACGCGTAAAAAACTGCGTCTTCTTTACAACTTTTTACTCTACGTATCGCCCGTCGCCCTGCTGATGGTCGTCTTCCCGGTTGTCACACCAGAGCTGGGCAGGTACCGTCTCGGCGACGTACCCCTCGTACACGTTATTCTTGCAGCATCCATCACCGTGCCCTGGCTCAGCCAGGCCGCCTGTATGCCCATCTACCGCGCCATCGAACTAGAGCACAAGCGGGTCGCAAAAAACCGTCAAGAACTCACCGAAAGACTTGAGACGGAACTCAAGGAAGGTACCGTCGAAAAAGTTCGCCAGCTCAAAGCCCTCCTCAAAACCCCCGCATACCAGCGCGTGAGCGACGTAGCCGCGTTCGCCCGCAACTGGCCATACATTTACCTGACCACCCTGCCCCTCATTATCCTCTTTGCGCTGCCGCTGGTCTTTATCATGCACTGGAGCGCATCCGCTGTTGCCTCCTACCTCATACTCAGCGTGCTTAACCTCGCCTTCGCGCAGCTGCTCGTGCTGCCGAGCCTGGCTAAAAACCAGGTGGACTGGTTCTTCGCCTGGCTCGGGTACGCGGCGGCGCTGCTGTTCTTCCCCATCTTCTGGTTCCTGCCGCCCACCGCAGGCATTATTGTGCTGCTGCTGTGCCTGCGCAAGAACATTCGCCAGCTCAAAGTATTCAGCCGCACCCCCATTATTCATGTGGCCCAGGATGCGCTGCGCGGGTTCCTCACCGGCTCGGTGCTGTGGGCCGATAAGTACGTGCTGTTCGTCGCCGCCCACGGGCAGATTAACGTGGTCGCCATCTACATCAGCCTCATCCCGTGCGTGCTGGCCTACAACTACTTCTTCGTGGTCGAAGCAGACCGGGTGAACCTCGTCATTAAGAAACTGTGGAGCACCTTCGAAGAGAAACCCTTCGCCCAGGTCACCAACACCGCCAAAGAAGCAACCCACGTGTCGAACTACGCGATGGTTCGCAGCCTCACGGTCGCCATTTTCGCCTCGGTCATTACCGGGCTGATCATGCTCGTCGCCATCCCGCACGTGTTCCCCGTAGGGTTCGCCGGTATTATTGCCGCCGGGCTGTTCTTGGTGGTTACCCTGTGCAACTACCAGATCGAATTCATGGGCCTGTACCGTATCTCTCAGCTTATCGGTGTGGCGCACCTGGTGCTGGTATGCATCATCTTCGCCATTATGCCCAACGAGGGCGGCTACTTCCCCCTTATCCTGGGGGAGGCCATACTCGCCATTATCGCCTACACCTTCTACCGTCGCGCGTGGGCTTCGCCGGAGCATTCTCTCTTCTGGCGTCGCGCGCTCGCCTGGTAGCTTTCCCGCTAGGAACACCACATGCGAAACGTCTATGAACCTCTGCGCCGCCCAGCACCGGCGCCGCGCACCCCAGACCCCGACTACCCGGATGTCGATGTCGCTATCGTCATGGAGTCCACCTACCCGTACCTTAAGGGTGGAGTGTCGTCGGTGGTGCACGACATTGTCTCGGAGAACCCGGATCTGACGTTCGGGATTATTCACATCGCCTGGGACTCAAACTCCCCCCAAGAAGACCTCTACGGCGTGCCGGAGAACGTTAAATGGGTGCGTGTGATCTACCTGAGCATGGAAGAGTTTAAGGAAGAGTTCGCCCACGACTGCGACCCCACGCACCTGCGCATGAACGCGCGGCAGCGGAAAAAGCTGGTGCGGCGTATCCTTGAGGCGTTCTCCGCGCTGGTGAAGGGGGACATGAACCCGCTGTGGGACCTGTACGATGAGGGGATTAACCCGCGCACCCGCTCCTTCCCGCTGTTCTCGGTGGTGGGCAGCCGCGAGTTCATGGAGGCGATGGGCACCTGGGGGTTCCTCTCCGAGATTCCGCTGACCGAACTGTTCTGGAAGGTCCGCGATTTCACGTCTTTGCTGTACGCCCTGCTGCGCCAGAACATGCCGTACGCCCGCGTGTACCACGCGCACACCACCGGGTACGCTTCGCTCATTGCGGCCGCCGCTGCGCGCGACTACGGGTCGAAGTTCCTGCTGACCGAACACAACCTGTATGTGCGCGACACGGCGAATACGAAGCTTGAACGCCCAATGGATAAGCCGGTCACGGCCGACTATAAGCTGTTCATGGAACGCCCGGTCACCTTCGACGAGCGAGTCTGGGTCACCTGGTTCGTTGAGATGGGCAGGTTCTGCTACCCGAGCGCCGACATGATCACCTACCTGTACCCCAAGGCCCTGGAAGAGGCGCGCGGTTTGGGTGCGCCCATCGACCAGCTGAACCCCGGCGATCGTGAAGATCACGCGATTATTCTGCCCAACGGTATGCTGATTGAGAGCGTGCACACGGCCCTTGAAGCCCGCATGGCTGCGCGCATGAAAATCTTTGAGGACGCCCGCAACCACGTGTGGCGGTTCGTGTTCATTGCGCGCGTGGTGCCGATTAAGGGCTTGGCGGATCTGATTCGCACCCTGGCGCAGATGCGTGATGCTGGCATCATGAACTTTCACCTGGACGTGCTGGGCCCCACCGACCACCGCATCGACTACTACCAGCAGTGCCTGAACCTGATTGAAGACTTGGGGATGGGCCAGTTCATCACATTCCACGGGACGGTGAAGGTGCGCCAAATGCTGGCGAACTACGACCTGCTGCTAATGCCTAGCTATAATGAGGGGCAACCCGTCGTGGCGCTGGAAGCGATGGCTGCGTCCATACCGCTGGTGAGTACCGATGTGGGCGGCATGTCGCAGCTGATCGACGATATTTTGGACGCCTCCGATGGGAAAGAAATTGGTAACTGTGGCATCTTAACCGTTCCGGGGGATGTGACCGGTTTTGCCCGCGCCTTGCGCATCATTATGGAAACCCCTGGGCTGTATGAGCAGTATAGCCGTAACGCGTATGCGCGCGTGGAGAAGTTTTTCCAGTTGAGCCTGGTGATGGAGCATTACAACCGCATCTACCGTAAGCTTGGTGGGCTGCCCGCACGACCGTCAAAATATACTGAGGAATGATTAATAATACAGCTCTGCGGGCTGGTGTGCCCGGCCGTTTTGGTGCGTGGATACGCTACGGTGGGGACCCGATCACCCGGAAACAGCTAGAGTTTGCTGTGCAGAACTATTCGGTTGCTATTCTGCAGCCCTGGGAGCAGGACGCGGCACTGTACCTGAAAAAGAATGCGCCGGATATGGTGGTGCTGGCCTATAAATGCCTCTCCTCCACCCGCTCCTACGAGCCGGGGCCCATCTACTCCTCCGGGGTCTCCTGGGATACGGCGCAGCAGGCGCTGCAAAACGGCAAAGACCTGTACGCCCGCCGTACGGACGGCTCACTCATTGAGTGGCGCGGCTACCCCCAGCACTACCAGATGGCGGTATGGAACCCCGACTACCGCTGGTACTGGATGGATTCGGTCGTCAAAGAACTGCGTGACTCGCCATTTGACGGGGTGATGGGCGATAACGATATTGAGAGCGACTACTACGGGCTGAACCTGCCTATCCGCAACGTCGACTCCATGGCGACTGTACGCGCGGGCCTAGACCACCTGATCGAGTATGCGGGCGCCGAGCTGAACAAGGCCGGTAAGATTCTGGTGCCAAATATTGCCGAGGCGCGCCTGCGGTGGGGTAAATGGGAGGCGCACAGCGCCTACGGCGGCGGTTTTGAGGAAGTCTGGCTGGGCTGGGGTGCCCAAGAATTTCTGGACTCCACCTACGCCATGCTGCAAAGCCGCCACATTGGCCGCGGCGCCCAGGGGCAGGTGCGTCTAGCCTACGACGAGGGGCTTCAGCGCGCCGATCGGACAGCGCCGAAAGTGACGATCCTGCGCACCCCCTCCGGCGGGCCGAAAGCACCGGTGACGGGCACGGACGAGAACCTGCTGTACGGGCTGGCGGGGTTCTGGATTTTCGGCGGCGGGCGGTTCACGGGTATTGCCGCCACCGAACACGATAGCTACAACGGGACCCCGTTCTCCCCAGAAATGTCGTACGATCTGGGCACCCCCGCCGAGGCGGTGAAAAGCGACGGGGCGGTGCATGCGCGGGCGTTTACACACGGCTGGGCGGCCATTAACCTGGGCACCACCTCCCGCATGGTGCGTGTGCCCAGCGGGCTCAAAGACGCCGCCGGCAATACCCCGCCCAGCACGCTGACACTTCAGGCGCACCGCGGGGTTCTCTACCGCAAGTAGGGTCATGCGCGGGCGCTGCCCGACGGAATATGCTGCACTCAGCGGGGTGCTGGGCCGCCGGGCACGCCCGGTCATTGAGGCCCCA
>ERZ773234.291-NODE-291-length-15647-cov-3.994869_pt1 | contig 15647 bp, 9 predicted proteins | sample MGYA00580523_ERZ773234 | MGnify/ENA primary metagenome ERZ773234 (study PRJEB29015, sample SAMEA2738167) | human oral metagenome | biome: human oral; feature: human-associated habitat; material: saliva | place: China | collected 2262 ...
CGCTCATTATTTATGCGAACCGGGTGTTTGAGCCGATTATGACGCTCTCCGAGTTCTATAACCTGTTCCAGTCGGCGTTCTCGGCACTAGAGAAGATTTCCGGTTTTTTGGCGGAGCGTCCGCAGGTGCGTGAGGCTGAGCACCCCGTGCAGCGGCAGGTTCTTGAGGGTGCCGCGCGCGGGGCGGTCGAGTTTCAAAACGCCCAGTTTGCTTATGTTGAGGGCACTCCGGCGCTGCAGCGCACATCGTTGAGCGTACCGGCGGGGCAGCGGGTGGCGCTGGTGGGTGCTACGGGCGCGGGCAAGTCTACGATCGCTAAGCTTCTGTCGCGGTTCTATGATGTGAGTGATGGGCGGGTACTGCTTGATGGTGTTGATATTCGCAGGCTCTCAGACGCTCAGCTACGGCAGGAAGTGGTGATGCTCACTCAGGAGGTGTTCCTGTTTTCTGACACGATCGCCGGGAACATTCGTTTGGGTAACCCGAACGCCACCGACGAGCAGGTTGTTGCGGCGGCGCAGGCGGTGGGGGCGCACGAGTTTATTAGTGCCCTTCCGCAGGGGTACCAGACGATGCTGGGACGCGCCGGGACGAACCTGTCGGCGGGTCAACGGCAGCTGGTGTCGTTTGCGCGCGTGTTTTTGGCGGACCCGAATGTGGTGATTCTTGATGAGGCCACCGCCTCCTTGGACATTCCGAGTGAGCGGGCGGTGCAGCGGGCACTGAATACGTTGCTGTCGGGGCGTACTGCGTTTATTATTGCCCACCGGTTATCGACGGTGCTAGCCGCCGACAGGGTGCTGGTGATTGATGCTGGCGAGGTGGTTGAGGACGGCTCCCCGCAGGCGCTAACGGCCGCCGGCGGGCGGTTTGCGACGATGCGCGCCTCATGGGACGAACTCAATAACGAACAATAGTCTCCCAGCTGGGGCGTACCGAAGAGCGTGTGCGGCACATTGCCCCTCACCACCCCACGGCGCATCACATATTTATGCATTATCAGGTGGTACCGGGCGCGCGGATGCATTTTGGAGGCGGGCGGAGTAATCTTCTCTATCGGGGGTATTCACCGTAGAATTTTCGCAACAACATGCTGGCCCCCAATCATTCACCCAGTTCATACCTATTCACAAGGACCATGATGTTCAAACCACACGGCGCGCACCGTGCGCGCATGTTGGGCGTGGCCGCGCTCAGCGTATGCACCGCCCTGCTGGGCACACCGGCCACCCTAGCGGCCCCGGCACAGCCCACCCCCGCCTCCACGGGCCCCGCCACTCAGGGCACTGTGGAGGGGGCTAGGCAGGGTGAGGTGGTCACCGCCTCCATGAAAGAGGCCACCGGAACCGTCACCGCCTATGTGGAGCTGGCTGGCCGGGGCGCCTACGGTTTAGCTCTTGATGGGGGTGGGCGCCGGGTGAGCCCGATGAGCCAGGTATCCCCCACCGCACAGAGTGTTGCTGCGGCGCACCACGTGCAGTCGCAGGTGGTGACAAACGCACAGTCATTAGCGGCTTCCTCTAATTCGCAGGTGCTGTACACTACGCACAACCTGCAGCGGGGTGTGGCACTCACCGGTGATGCGCAGGCGATCAGGGGCCTCGCAGGGCACCCGGATGTGGTGCGTATCTCCCGTATCGTGCCGAAGGAGCGTATGAACGCAATCTCCGTAGTGGGCACAGGTGCGCTTGAGGCGTGGCGCAGCACGGGGGCGACCGGACGGGGCGTGACGATCGCGGTGATTGACACCGGCCTGGACTATACGCACGCCGATTTTGGCGGCCCGGGCACCAAGGCGGCCTACGATAAAGCAAAATCCTCCCCCACGATGCCCGCAGGCTCCTACGACCCGCAGAAAGTGGTGGGCGGCTACGATCTGGTCGGCGATGCCTACAACGGGTATAACGCCCCCGCACCCGATAGTAACCCCATGGATTGCAGCGAGTCTGGGCACGGCACGCATGTGGCCGGCACCGCCGCAGGGTACGGGGTGGGTGCGGACGGCAAGACGTTCCGGGGCGAATATTCCAAGCTTTCATCTGCGGATGTGCAGCGGCTGCACATCGGGCCGGGTTCCGCACCCGAGGCGCGCCTGATGCCGCTGCGTATCTTTGGGTGCAGCGGCAGCTCCTCCATGACTGGCCAGGCGCTTGATAGGGCCCTGGACCCCAATAATGACGGGGACTTCTCGGATGGTGCGAACATTGTGAACCTTTCCCTCGGCAGCGACTACTCAACGGTGGATGACCCCGAAAACACGATGCTGCAGCGCCTGATTGATAAGGGGGTGCTGGCGGTGGTTGCCGCCGGTAACGCGCAGGCGAATCTGAGTCAGGGGGACGTGTACTCGATTATGGGTGCGCCCGCGAACAACCCCTCGGCGTTAACTGTGGCGAATTCGGAGAGTTCCCTCACCCGCTCTGACAGGTTTGAGGTGAAGGGGCCCTCCGCTGTTGCTGGGGCCTATGCGGGCAGCTACTCCACGTTGTATACGTTTGCCTCCAATAATGCGCGCGTGAGCGGCACCGTCACGGCGGCCCCCGAGTCGAATAAGACCGGCTGCGCACCGTTCACGGGCACGAATTTCGGCGGCCGCTGGGTGATGCTTCACTGGGAGACTTCCGGCTCCGATTCGTCGTGCGATTCCGCCCGCCGGTTCGCGAATGTTGCCGCCGCTAACGGTAAAGGCGTGCTCATGGTGGCCCCGGAGAATGATGACCGCCCCATCGCGGGAAGCACCACCATACCGGGGGTGCTGATAAGCCGTGCAACAGCCCAGACACTATACCCGGCGGTGAAGGCGGGAACCCTGGAGGTTGAGCTGGGGGCGGCTTGGCGTAATACGGCTCTTACCGCGAAGGGCCCGGATACGCTGGCGGCCTCATCCGCCCGTGGGGTGCACGGTTCTGACGGGTTCGTGAAACCCGATGTTGCCGCCCCCGGAACGAATATTTATTCAGCAGGTGCGGGTAGAGGCAACCAGCCGTTCCGTCTGAGTGGTACTTCCATGGCAACCCCGCATGTGGCCGGTATTGCGGCGCAGATCCTGAGCAAAGAGCCGTTTCTGTCTCAGCAGCAGGTGAAGGCGCGCATCATGAACACCGCCTCGCAGGAGGTGCGCACCATCTCGGGCGAACGGCTGGGTGTGGACCGTGTGGGTGCTGGCCGGGTGGATGCGCAGGCGGCCGTCAATGAGCGAACCACCGCATACAACACCCAGAACCCCCAGCAGGTCTCTCTATCTTTTGGGGTGATTGAGGTGACCCCCGGGACCGGGGCGAAAACAGTCACGAAAGAGGTGACCGTGGAGAACGCAGGCGGGCAGCAGCGCACGTTCCGGGTTGGTTTTGATGCGCGCACCACCACGGCCGGGGTGCAGGTCAAAACCCCCGAAAGCGTGAGTGTTGCCGCTGGCGCCAAGGCCACGTTTAGGGTGTCGGTGACGGTTGACCCCGAGAAGCTGGCGAAGATTCTTGATGCGGGCACGGCCCGGGACCAGGGCGGCCGGTACCGCCAGTACCTTAGCTCAGTCAGCGGCAATGTGACGCTCACCGATAGCTCCTCCACCGTGGTGGTGCCGCTGCACGCCGCACCAAAACCGGTGTCGGAACTCATGGTCCCTTCAGCTTCCTTAACGTTTGGCACCTCCCAGACGGCCCGGGTTAAGCCGGAGGGCACACCGGTACGACGTAACGGGTACGTTTCGCAGCTGGGCGCCTTCGAACTGGGGTATGAGGAGTCTGGCCCGGCCCCCAGCAGCTCATCTGCGCGGGCAATGGCGGTACAGTACGTGGGCGCCTCGTCTAACCTTCCAGCGTTGGGTGCCTCGGGCAGTTCCCAGGGCCGGGGTGTCATTTCTTTCGGCGTGGCCACAAGAGGCAACTGGGATGCGCTCACCCCGGCCTACGGTATTGAGGTTGAGATTGACACGGACAGCGACGGCTACGCGGATTACTCGGTTCAGGTGAAGCGGCAGATAGGCCTGGACTACCCGGTGGCGGTGCTCTCCTCCCGCCGCGCGGGTGCCAGCCGTGAGGTGGATGCGCTGCCGGTCAATGGTGTGTGGGGCGATATCGACACCAATACGTTCGATACGAATGTTGCGGTCATACCGGTTGCCGCTTCTTCGCTGGGGCTGACACGGCAGGGTTCTGAACCTCTTCAGTACCGGGTGCTCACGAGCCTGCCGCTGCTGGGGCAGACGGTCTCCGCGACCGACTGGGTGAGTTTTAACCCGTACACCCCTAACCTGTGGTTTGACGGCGGGCAGGGCACCGGCCCGTCCCTGTTCGTGGACTCACCGGATGCGCCCGTGACGGCTCACCTGCGCAGCGGCGCCTCCGCGAAGATGCTGCTGCTGCATCTGCATAACCCCTCAGCTTCCGCGGCGCAGAACACCTCGCAGGTGGCCTCCGCCCGGGTTCAGCGGGTGCAGGTTCTTGAGGCGAGGAGCGGCTCGGCTGGGCCGTCAAACCCCGCCCCCGCCCCACCGGCTTCTCACCGGTTTAGGGATGTGGGCCCAGCCCACCCGTTCTACACCGAGATTGAGTGGCTGGCTGCTGAGCGCATCACCAGGGGCTGGCCGGATGGCACCTACCGCCCGGGGGAGAATATTGAGCGTGGGGCGATAGCCGCCTACTTCTACCGTATGGCGGGGGCACCCGATTTCACGCCTCCGGTGGTGTCTCCGTTTAAGGATGTGGACCCGTCACACCCGTTCTATCGGGAGATTACGTGGCTGGCGTCGAAGGGTATTACGCGCGGCTGGGGTGATGGGACGTTCCGCCCGGTTGAGCCGATTCACCGCGACGCAATGGCGGCGTTTGTGTACCGGTTTCGCGGCATGAAGTAGCCTCACGCTGTCTCACGTCCTGGGGTTGCTGTTTTGTTTGCGCTTGACGAGGGTATGGGCTATCCTTATTGAGTTGCTTACGGTGCTGTACCGAGAAGTAACCCCGGGATGTGGCGCAGCTTGGTAGCGCGCGTCGTTCGGGACGACGAGGTCGCAGGTTCAAATCCTGTCATCCCGACCAACCCTAAACCCCCTGAGAGTAATCTTCAGGGGGTTTGCTGTATGTGCCTTCTGCCCAGGCCCCCCACTGGGCCGAGTCGAAAGTCTAAATATCCAGTGTACGCAGCAACTCGCGCGGCGGAATTACGCCGTCCTCAATGTAGGCGCGGAAAACAGGTACCGCCTGCTCGCCGGTGAAAACCTCCTCGGGGTGCACCTGTAAGGGCGTATTGTTATACGTGATAGTGGTCCACGCATCCGGGTCTGCCACGGGTTTGCGCGCAACCACATAATGCTCATAAGACCCGTCTTGTTGGGTCACACGCACCTCAACCGTCATCGCCTGTGTGGAACCGCCGCACTGCATATAGTTGGAGAGCGCAACAGAGTCATGTGGAACATCATCCACATGATCCACACCCTCAGGCAGCGCCCACACCACGAGGGCATAACGTTTATAACCCTCCAAAAAGTCGGGCTCAGTAAGGCGCTGCTCGGTATCATCGGCGAAAGACTGCGGAGTTTGGGGGACATCGAATCCGTCATATCCAGTCCTTCCCACTACTATGTATGCAAAGTACTTCACGGGTAGGTTTCTCTCTGTTGGTGGCTGGTAGGCACCAGATTATCGGAGAGACACCGTGTGTGCCAGCGTATTCGTCACGCCGCCGGGCTAACCCCGCTGGCGGGATCGACCTCCGGCGCCGACTCCAGCATCGTGTAGTAATCACCCGAGGACGCTACGGCATCGGGCTCCCGCGCCTCACTCACGTAATTCCCCCGCTCACTCAATATCAGAGCGGCCACCCCTACCCGAACTCGGCTCATCAGCACCATTGCCCTCAGGCTGCGCAGCCTCAGTGTCGGCCTTCTGGCGCTCCCGGGCCTCCTCCTCGTGATACGCCGCTATCTTGGCTGCCATCCACTCCGGAATCCACTCCGGATCCCGCGGATAGTACTCCAGCTCAACAACCGCATCCGCACCAACAATCGGACTCGCACTAATGACCGGTTCACGCATCCAGTCCGCGTCCTGATGCAACACTCCATCAGCAGCCTCCATCCAAAAATGCGAGTACAACCACGCACCCCGACGCGAATCCACCTGAGACGGACGAACGTCAGAAAGCGCCAACCTTACCTCGCGCGAAGGACGGACAGAACTTTTTTCCCCTCGACAGGAGGTCAACCAGTATTCATTCTCTCCCACTAGATGAACAGCATTACAGTACGCATCAACCCGGCAACCATCCACCTCATTCAACCACGCTCGAAGCAGCACTTCATAACGTTCAAACGGATCTAATGGGGCCATAGACTCTTCTGACATAATCAGCCTCCTTTAGGTTGAGGGGGAATGTTTTCGAACGAGCGATCTTTCATCACCCCATTAACGTCAGCCCAAGCGGCTTCAAATTTAACTGGCACTCGTTCGGTTTTGGTGAGCTTTGTGGGGTCAACGGGGTCTGGGTACTGGAAGTCGAGAACCAGGTTGTTGAATCCGTCCGGGTTAGCCGCCACATCCTGTTCAAAGTTCTTGTACAACTCCATAGTGCCGTCGCGCGGATTCTGGTTGACCTCTTTCAGCATCGCGACCATGTTGATCTCTTCCGGCGGCCCACCGAACTGGTGACCCACAATATGGACTGCTGGGTGTTTTTCGGACGATGCTTGTTTTCTTACTTCAGGCCGCCTTCGTCAATCCCAGGAGCTCGCGTTCGGCCTCACCGGGAGTGCAATATCCTAGGCTTAAGTGAAGACGAACACAACTGTATCTCAGCTCTATCCACGAGACAATATCCCTGACCGCCTTGTCTTTCATTGGGTATACCATCCGATGGACCCTCTCATTCTTGAGCGTAGCATTGAACGACGCCACAAAATCGTCACGTATGAATGCGTTCATCAACTTCTCGTGTCCCTCAAGGTGTGTTCGGGATGATGCTTCGATCATTTATCTTTCTTTTAGGTTATCGGTGTGGTGAAGCGTTCACAATATGTGGCGTCAATGGTGCCGGACTTCCGTGGCCTCGGTGCCAAGGGTGTTGGGATGGGTTCTACGGCATCTGGACAGGCCCATTTGTCGCGGGACATATCTTCACCTACACCTCGTGAATAAGCCTTTTTGCGTTGCGCAGGCCTTGAACCGCTGAAAATATTGAAAGTTACAGCACATTGGGTCGTTGAGACGGGCCGTTGTCGAGGTATTCATGCATTCGTCGACACATCTCGGGTAGTCTATTTCCGGCGAGATCGACGACCTGCCTCAGTGTGACGGGTTTGCCGAACGCTTTTCCTGCTCCAGCTTCATCGCTTTCTCTGGTGTCGCCATTACCCACTCTCCTTCCTGCTGTTATTATTCATCAACGTGTCAGCGGTTGCGATCTGAATCCTGTACTCGGTAGTTACTTGGTTTGTGATATTCGCGCAAATCCTCCACGAAGCAATAGATAAGGTCCTCCGCATTTTGGAATACGACAAACCGCCGCCCACGCTATGGTGGACCGCCCCTGGACAGGTGACCGCAGCACCAGTGGGCTCGCAGATTCCAAAACTATAGGTGCATAGTCATATATGTGTGTGGTAGACTATGTGGCATGGAGTTGAAGCACGCGATTCTCGGGCTGCTGTCAGCCCGTTCTGTAAGTGGTTACGACCTGGCACGTGCGTTCGCAGATTCGGTGGCTCAACGAGAGGAAACCGAATGACCACCATCGCTCTTGTTGTCGCGCTCGCACTGCTGACAGCGCTCGCCGTCCTGCAGATCCTCGCCGCGTCGGGCCTCCCCTTAGGTCGTTTCGTGTGGGGCGGCCAGCACCGCGTTCTACCGCGCGGGCTCCGCGTCGGCAGTGCGGTGTCGGTGCTGGTGTACGCGGGGTTGGCGGCCCTGCTGCTCAGCCGTGCGGGCGTTCTCCCGGCCGGAGACAGTACAGCGGTGATCGTCTTGACCTGGGTGATGTTCGCGTTCTTCGCCGCGAGCGTGGCGCTCAACGCGATCTCGCGCAGCCCCGCCGAACGCTGGACGATGACACCGACCAGCCTCCTGCTGGCAGCAGCAACGCTCGTCATCGCCCTGGGCGGAGGGTAACGGTGTGCTCGTAGTGGCCTCGCTGTATGGGCGTCCATCCAGATGAATCGAGGCGTTCGGTCTCTTGTGGGTCGAGGGCGCGTGTGGTCAGTCTGTGCGAACGAGGCTGAGGTCGTCGGGGCTGTAGCCGCCGAGTCCAGGCCTTACCCCCGCCCGCTCATGAGGGCAAGTACACATTCAATCGGTCCGCGTGAGATCGTGCTGTTGCTCAGCAGCTTCTGCCACAGCCAGGTGAAAAGCGCACCCACACCCCAGGCCAGCGCCAGGAACCCCACCCAGTACAGGTATGTCAGCCATGTACCTTCTAGCGGGGCACGGTATTCAGCACCGGCAACCAGCTGCGCCAGGTAGGTGCCCCCATGCACTGCCGCCAGAAGTATCACAATGGATGCGCTCAGGCTCATGCGCCCCACCCGTGCGAACGGCTCAAGTATCGCACCGCGCCCGGCAAGCACCCGCGCCGCCTCAGCGCACACGTACAGAACCCCGGCCACCCCCACAATGCTCAACGTTGTAGGCCACGCCAGCACCCCCGACTGCGCCTTCGGGTTCACCCAGAACAGCACTGCCGCACCCAGCCCCAGCAGGCCGACGGGCACCCCAATTTTAGGGCCCAGCTTCTCGTAGGCGCGCCACAGCAGTATGCCCAGCCCCACCTGCCAGAGCATCTTCAATCCGCTGTGCAGCACGGTGCCGGTGTACTCGTTAAACAGGGCGGGGATGGTGCGGCTCAGCCAGTCGTCGGCGGCCCAGCCCCGGTTTACCAGCTGCTCATAGGTGAAGGGAATGGCGGGGCTGGCGAGCGCCGTCAGCGCAGCCTGCACCCACAGCGGCGAGTATACGAACAGTGTGGTGAGCAGGGTCAGCACGGCGAACGGGATGAGCAGATCGTATAGGATCGGGAATTCGGTGTGGGCTGCTATCGGCTGGTAGGCGCGTCCTTGGGCGAGCAGCCACCCGAGCACGAAGAATGCGATGGCGCGCACCACGGTGCTGGCAAAAAATTGGGGAAACGTCACCCTCCTGGCGTATAGGTATGCGCTAATGCCAAGGAGCGCGGCGAGTAGCGTATTCGCGGCGGGCGGCACGCTGCCCAGCCAGTGCAGCCGGTTCTCCGGCACCAGGTTCAGTGCTACGCTCACGGGCATCACCAGCAGCAGCAGGGCGAATGCGCGAGCTAAATCTACACCAACCTCGCGTTTGGCGGTGGTTTCTGCGGGCATATTGCCTCCTGTGTGCCTGCGTAGTCGAACTAGAACGTAGATGCTGAGCCTCAGCCCAGCCCGGTGCGCTGTGTGTGCTGCGCGTCGGGTTAAAGGTTAAAGATACTAGTCAGGATATATTAGCTCAGCATCCTGAGGCATATCCGCGTCTCAGCGGATGCGCAAGGCTGCTGTGGGGCACCCGTAAATATGCATGCTCGCCGGGGCTGTGCCACACTTAAGGCTGGCTGATTGCCCCCTGCCCTATTTCTTGTGAGGTTTCATGTCTGTGCTGTTCGGCGTTACTGGGTTGCTTGGCTCGGTCGGTGTGCTCGTCGCCGGTGCTGCTGCGCACGGTATCACGGGTGCTTCGCAGGTGCTGGTGGCTTCTGGTGCCGCCGCCGAAAGCACCAGTGTTGAGGGGACCGCCCAGTATGTTTCTATTTTCTGGGTTTCTCTTGTGGCGCTGGTATCCCCGGTTATATCCCGGCTGATTGGCAAACGCATCCCGGATGTTGTGTTTTTGCTTATTTTTGGGATGCTGATCGGCCCTCATGTGCTGGGTCTGGCTTCCGGCAGTGACGGCGGTATTCCGCTGCTGAAAGAGCTGGGGTTGGGGATGTTGTTCCTCATTGCCGGGTTTGAGATTGATGTGAAATCGTTGCGCGGCCGGCAGGGCCGCAGCGCTATCACCACCTGGTGCGTGTGTTTTGGGCTGGGGGTGCTGGGGGCGGCGCTCATTACTGGTTTCACTAAGGGTTTTAACACCTATATTGCGGTGGGTATTGCGCTGAGTTCCACGGCTTTAGGCACGCTGCTGCCCATGCTTAAGTCGCATGGTGCAGCGGGTACCCGGGTGGGGAATGCGGTGCTGGTGCACGGTGCCGTTGGCGAGCTTTTCCCGATTTTTGCGATGTCGCTGTTGTTATCTTCGCATTCGCCGGGGCTGGCGATTCTGATTCTGCTGGGGTTTATGGCGGTTGCGGTGGTGACTGCCATTGTTCCGCACCGCCTGTTTGAGAAGGTGCCGGGGCTGCGGCAGATTATGGCGGCTGAGGCGAATACGACCAGCCAGACGATCCTGCGTCTGGCCATGTTTCTGCTGGCCACCCTCATCATGTTCGCGGCGCTTTTTGGGCTGGATGCGGTGCTCGGGGCCTTTGCGGCGGGCATTATTTTGCGTTCGCTTACGCCGGTGGGGGCGTTACATTTGATGACGCGCCGCCTTGAGACGGTGGGGTTTTCGTTTCTGATTCCGCTCTTTTTTGTGGTGAGCGGCATGACGATTGACCCGTCGGTGGTGGCGCGTTTCCCGCTGGTGCTGCTGCTGGTTGTGGTGGGTATTTTGCTGGCCCGCGGGCTGCCGGTGTTTGTGGCTGAGCGTTTCACGGATACCGGTTCGGAGCTGCGTTCTACCAGTGAGAAGATTGAGCTGGCCCTGTATTCGGCGGCGGGCCTGCCCATTATTGTGGCGGTAACAACTATTGCTACCGGTAGTGGGCTGCTTGAGGATGCGACCGCTTCCCTGCTGGTGGCCGGTGGGGCGTTTACGGTGCTGTTGTTCCCGCTGTGGGCGGCGGCCATTAAGAGGGCGTTCCGGCGGCAGGGCGCATCGGCTGATCAGCAGCCGTCGCAGAAGGAGCAGATCGCAGCGTTAAAGGCCCGGAAAACGGCGCAGGTGCGCCTGACAACAGGTATGCTGCCGGTGGTGCCGCCAGCACAGGAGGCTAAAAGCACCGCACCAAAGGACGGGTCCCCCGGTGCCGCACAACAACCGCCGGCAAGCTAATCTACGGCGCACGGCTGCGCCTCATTCCGCAAGGCGGGGGTTGTTATGAGTCAGCAGCTTTAAGGATTGTGCGCGCGTGTTTCGCCGCCTGCGAGGAGCCCTTAAAACCGTTTAACCATGCGGTCATCTCGGGGCTTAGCTGCGGGGATTTATTCGCGCTATGCTTCGCGCCGTGAACGCGTAAGTATTCCTGTGCGTATACTCCCAGCAGCTTCCCCATCCCGTGCTGGGTGCGCTCACAGTGCGGCAGCAGCCCGTCTAAGAACCGCAGGGTGATGCGCGGGCTTAGTGCCGCCATGTCCTCGAAGGTATGCGCCCACCGGGTGAGCATTAGTGCCGGGGCCGCCTGCGCGAACCCCGCAATGGCGTCTTGATAGGAGAGCCGGTCGCCGAGGGTGTCCGCCAGCAGCTCTGCGGCTCCGGCACGGTCTACCTGGTGTTTTGAGTTGGCCAGTACCGCAAGCGCCTGCGCACTCAAAGAGTCCCATGTGCCCGGGTGGCTCCTCAGAAGGCGCGCCATATTGTGCATATAGTGGTCTTCTTCGTCGAAGAAGACCCACTGTTCTAGCAGGCCGACTGCCACGGGTGCCGTGGAGGAGGGGCAGGTGAGGGCCAGCTGTTCGCAGCTCATGACTGCGTAGTGCAGGGTGAGCAGATATTTTTCTTCCGGTGTGTGTTCTTCGCGTACTTTGGGCAGGTGCACGGTGGGGCTCCACCACACGACTTCGGGTTTGCCGCTGGGGCGTTTCGTGTCGCTTTCAAGGTAGCTCCAGCTCACCTTGATGTTCTCAAGAATGTGAGGAGGCTTCCCCGCGTCTTTGAGTTTGGTACGGGCACGGGCAAAGTATGGTGCGTATCGGCCCGCGGCATCGGCGGTGCGCTTGATTTCTTCCAGGGCGTTTATGAGCGTCTGGTGCGTCGCTTGATCGCCCTGGTTCAGGCGCAGCATTGCCTGCGTAAAATCCTGTTCCAGGATGTCTGCGCCGGTAGAAATATTGTGGGTTAGCCGCTGCATAAATATTGTGGGGTCTACCCACCCGTGGGTATCTGTGGGGGTGGCCAGCAGGGCGTATGGGCGTTTTTGGAGAAGGTGCTCACCGATTTCCCGGATGCGCTCGTTCACGGGTGTTTTTTCATGCGCTAGGTGCTGCTCATATTCTTGTACAGCTGAGTTTTCCGGCTCTAGGGCGCTGAGGATGAGGTATGCGATCTGATGCCCTGCACGGTGCTCGTGTATCCTCTCTTCCGCCTGCCGGGTGAGGGGTTTCAGCACTGAGGTGTCGCGGTTTTCACTCATGAGCCAGTGGAACAGCAGCTCGCTCTCCAGCCCCTGCACAGCCTCTTGCATGGCGTGCAGGGTGCGCGCGTAGGCGTCTTGCTGGCTGAATGGGGTTACTGGCTGCGCGGGTGAGGCAGGCACCGGATAGGAGGGTTCTTCGGGGCCCGCCGTATGCTGCGCGGTTTCTTCTTCTGTGTTTGCCAGCAGCCCGGCCTCTTCTAGCTCCTGCCGGGCCACCGGGTTGAGGCTCTGCGCGTGCTGGTGCAGTGTTTCGGCTGCGTTGCACCGTACCAGTAGTTGTGCGGCAGCCACCTGCACCTGCGGGTGGGTGTGTCCCAGCGCGGTAAGGGCCAGTTCGGTGACCGGCCCGTCCCCGCCTGTGGCGCATGCGGATTCCAGGATTTTCAGTACCGCTAATGCGTTCGCTTTGGTTGTTAAAAGCGCTGGGGCGCATCCGTGGATGAATCGGTCAGCGTCAAGAAGCCCTGCCCGGTGCACCGCTGAGAGTTGTTTGACCGCCAGGGTGATGGTCGCTCCCACTGATGAGCCGAGCAGGTTCACGAGCGCACCCTGCCGTTGGGCGGATTCTGCGGCGGTGGGGGTCAGGGCAGTGTACATGCGGGAGAACCATCCGGCGCGGTAGGCGGCGAAGTCCCGCGCTAATGCGTCAAGGCAGGCATCTAGCAGGCGTTCTTTGGGGATCAGCCCTTCGTGGGTGGCGGTGAGCAAATCTTCCTGCCAGGTGGTTCCTGGCATGAACTTATCTATATTCGTGAGCGAGTTCTCGGGGGTGCCTTCTACGGTGAGCAGCTGCCACAGCAGTTCGTCGCGTAGTTGCTGGTCATAGCGTAGTAGTACCTGCCGCAGCGGGGTGTTAAGGTTCATGAGCGCCAGGAAGTAGTCGTCGTTGTGTTCCAGCTGCACCCCGTCGTAGAGCTCGGCCAGCCGGAAGAACCCGTTATTGTGCCAGTGGATCATGCCCTCTGCCAGAAGGTCCACTTGGCTTTGGGGGCTGTCCCCTATGGTTAAGCTGTCGTAACCGTTGGATTTGTAGAGGTCGTATACCTGTTCAAGGCCTTTTTCTGCGGCAAGCTGGGGCAGGTCCTGTATGAAGGTGTTGAAAGAGGCTCGGAGGTCTTTTTCGCTGCTCATTTATTGTTCCTAGAGGCTGGGTGGGGCGGTGTCTCGTTCATTATAGGGTTCAGCTCGCCTGGATACGCCGGGGGCGGTCACTGCTGCCGAACCTGTGGTGTTTTGTGTGGCTTGACGCAGGCTCCTCCTGCCCGGGGCGGCGTATATCCTGTGGCTTAGGGCGTGCGGGTGTCTTGTCTGACTGTGGGTTATGGGCGAGAAATATAATAATATATACATTTTTAACGCTATAGAATAAAGCATATCTTTATATTTTCTGAATAAAGTTTCAAGTCCCCAAGAAACCACAGGAATATCAAAAACTTACACTTGCAATAGTTTATGAAGTAACTATAAAAATACCTTATCTCACACAATAAGGATATCCTTAATAAATCCGCCTTAAAGTCTCTATAACCCTATAAAAATTCTAAAAATTCGCGTCTTAAAAGCAAATTTTACGGCGTGTTACGACGCTTATCTTCCGTAACTGACAACCTGTCAGTTAGTATATGGATGTAAGGGCACATGGGGAATAAAAACCGCATCGTACTATTATTCGATACGGGTTTTGTGACCTGCACCATAACCAGTTCGGGGGTGCGCCTAAACATCGCGCACCCCGCGCAGGAACCCTCCCCAGGCCATATAAAGTTCAAGGCAGAACACCGGCTGAAAGGAGGCGGTACACAAACAGATTTCCGGGGCGCACCAAGCCCCGTCCCGTTCCCTCGCTCGCACCTGTACACCACTGCACACACGTACATTTATCGAAGGAAGAAAAATGCATACCACTCTTTTAATGGTGAGTTCGAGTGGTGTTGAGCTGGACTTTCCCGCCTGGCTGCGCATCACGCACTTCATTAACTTTCTGATGATGGGGTTCCTCATCCGCTCAGGCTGGGAAGTTATCGCCTCCCACCCGCGCTTTTACTGGAATAATCACTGCACCCCGGGCTCCGAATGGCTCCGTTTTACAAAAGACAAGGTTTCAACCGTCCCCGGCGAATACACCGCCCGCGACGATCAACGAAGCCTCTCCCCTCTTATTTCGCTACCCGGTAAGGCTCAGATCGGTTTGGGACGCGCATGGCACGCCCTAGCCACGGTTATTTGGGTGGTGAACGGCCTGATCTATGTGACCCTGCTGTTCGCAACCGGGCAGTGGCGGCGTATCGTACCCACCTCCTGGGAGATTTTCCCCGAGGCATGGCACTCGCTCACAATCTACGCGGGCTTCCAAGTGCCCTCCATTGAGCACTTCCAGCCGTACGATGCCCTTCAGAAGCTCATGTACTTCACCGTGGTGTTCATTGTGGCGCCGCTGATGATCGCCACCGGGCCCATTATGAGCCCCGCGTTCTGCGGCCGCTTCCCCGGCTACGTCAGGCTGTTCCGCAACCGCCAGACCGCCCGCTCCATCCACTTCTTGGGCATGGCGTTCTACTGCGTCTTTACAGTCATGCACGTAGCACTGGTGTTCATCGTGCACCCGCAATACAACATTGCACACATGATGCTGAATAAGAGCTACAACGAGATTGACGCCGCCCAATTCGCCCAGGCAGTCACCATGCTGATCGTTGGCGTGGTCGCAGCCGTGGCCCTGTGGCTAGGCGCCTCGTACTGGTCGCTGCGTGATCTGCGGTTCACCCAGACCTTCATTTGGGGCCTGACCCAGCCGGTCCGTAACGTATTCCTTGACCGCATCACCTCCCGGCAGGTGAAGAAGAAGACCTTCACGGATGCCGATATTTCGCCGTTCCACTGGGTGAACACCCGCCCGCCAACAGAGCGTGAAAGCACCGAATGGAACCGCCTGCGCGAGAACGAATTCGTGGACTACCGCCTAGAGCTAGGCGGGCTGGTGAAGGAGCCGAAGTCGCTGAGTATCGACGACTTGAAGGCTCTCGGCAAAGAAGTGAACATTACGATGCACACCTGTATGCAGGGGTGGACGGGCATCGCCAAGTGGGAAGGCGTGCGCCTACGCGACGTACTCGCCCTCGTGGAGAAAGACGAAAACGCCCGGTACGTGATGGTCACCTCCTACGGGCACGTGGGCCACACCTACGATGGCCGCCCAACCGAACCCTACTACGAGTGCCTGGACATTTCCATGGCAATGGAGGACGAAACCATCCTGG
>ERZ773234.296-NODE-296-length-15378-cov-5.474581_pt1 | contig 15378 bp, 9 predicted proteins | sample MGYA00580523_ERZ773234 | MGnify/ENA primary metagenome ERZ773234 (study PRJEB29015, sample SAMEA2738167) | human oral metagenome | biome: human oral; feature: human-associated habitat; material: saliva | place: China | collected 2262 ...
AACGAAGATGTTCAAATCTTCCTGATAGTTCTAGAGTAATAAATGATGCTATTTTTTTTTCTGGAACATCAAAATATTCAATTCTTTCTGAATTAACATCTCCAAATGCAGTTCTAGAATCAGTCATTCTAATGCCATTCTCAGCACAGTATACTAGTACCCGATTATATGCCTCTGTAGATCTAACAACGATATACAATTCGATTATCTTTGAACGACTTTGAAGATATTTTTTTAAAGGTTGGAACATAGTTATAACACTCCAAACAGACATTGCTCCTAGTATGGCTCCTTCATAAAAACCAACACCAATAGCTAGACCGATTCCAGCTGAAGCCCATATTCCGGCTGCAGTTGTTAAACCAGTTATTTTCTTTTTATCTGTAATAAGTATTGTTCCAGCCCCAAGAAAACCAACACCTGATATAACCTGCGCACCTAAGCGTGTAGGATCTCCTGTACCAAATTTATAAGATACATACTCATTAGTCATCATAATTAAACATGCAGCCAGACAAACAATACTATGTGTACGAATACCTGCTGGTTGAGATTTACTTCCTCTCTCTAAACCAATTACACCACCAATAACTAATGAAAGTACAATTCTTAATACAATTTCGATATATGATAGTCCTAAGCTTGTTGCTTGCATTATTATTTCCTTTTTCTACTAACTGGTCTCTGAGTAAAGTATAAAACAGAACCAGAAATTATCATTAATACAATAGTATAAACGAATACAAGTGCTTGAGCATTTGAAGTTGCTGTTTCATCACCTGCTGAACGAATAGTTATACCCAGTGGTTGAGCTAATGGATGGTAAAGAAATACAGATAAGTCGAAGTCAGTTAATAAAGAGTTAAAGTTTAAAGCAATAACAGAGAGAACAACCGGTAAAATAAATGGAATGATAACCTTCATCATAGTATAAAAAGGTGAAGCACCCATACTTCTTGCTGCATCTTCCATCTCATCATCAACACTAAATAAAATAGCACGTACCATTCTATAAGAAAATGGGATTTTTACAACTATATATGCAATAAGTAGAATTACCAAACTACCTACCAAAATCTGATTCAAGACAAGAAATTGTGGCTGATTAAAAGTAAATAATAAACTTACTGCTAAAAGTGTACTTGGTAGTAGCCAAGGAAGTAGAGCACCATATTCAAATAAGAAATCAAAACGAGCTTTATGTTTTCTGACAACTCGAGCAAATACAACTGCGAGAATTGTTGCTGTTGTCGCAGCGATAATAGAATAAATAAAGCTGACCAAGAATGGAGAGAATGCCGCACTATTACTAAAGAATAGGCGATAATTTTCTAAAGTAAAGTTTGATAATGTTAAGTTACCTGTTTGAATTGCAACTGGATCTGTAAATGAGTATAATACTATAAAAATTAGTGGAAGCATGAAAACTGTGAACAATCCATATGCTACAATGTGAGCAATGATATTCCAAGGCTTAGACGCAATTTTTTGTTTTTTAAGAGGCGCTTTAGTCTTAGAGATAGAAATATAATTTCCACCTTTTTCTATCTTATTCATGATAGTAAGCAAAATTGTAGTTGCAATACCTAAAATAATTGCAAGTAGGGCAGCTAAATCACGAGAATTCCCCATCCCTGCAAATGTAATAATCATTGGATTTATAGTTTGAAATTCTTTACCACCAACAATCATGGGTGCTGCTACTGCAGATAAACCACTAAGAAAAACCATAATAGTAAGTGCAAATAGGGTTGGAATTAAGGTTGGTAACACTACTTTTCGGAAAACAGTAAATGGTTTTGCTCCCATATTTCGAGCAGCCTCAATAGTGTGATAGTCAACGCTTCTAATTGTATTTGTTAAAAACAATGTATGATTAGCAGTTCCTGAAAATGTCATAATGAATAAGACTGCACCATACCCAATAAACCAGTTAGGGTCTAAAGAAGGGATAACATTTTGTAAAAATTTTGTTATCAATCCATAAGGACCATAGACAAATTTATATCCAGTCGCTAAAACCACTCCTCCATAAATTAAAGAGGTCATATAACCTAATTTTAAAATTTTAGCACCTTTAATATCAAAGTACTCTGTAAATAGAACACAAAGAATACCTACGACATTAACTGTAATAATGAGTGAAAATGCTAACTTAAAACTGTTCATAATACTCTGAAGTGCCCTCTGAGATTTTAGAACACGATGTACAGCATCAAGTGAAAATTCTCCTCCTTTTACAAATACATTCACTACTAGATCAAAGTTTGGATAAATAATAAATGTTACTAAGAACCATATTAACCCTAAACGAATAAGCCAATCTTTTAAATTTAATTTATGACGCATACTGCACCTCCTTAAAATTGCAGAACGTCTGATGGAGTGATAAATAATTCCACACTATCTCCGACAGATCTAATAGCAGCCTGACTATCAATACTTGTTACATTAAGAATCTGACTTTCAGAAACTTTTATTGTATAGTGAATTGTAACTCCAGAAAACTCAACATCAATAATTGTCCCTTTTAGAATAAAATCTTGTTCAGTTTCACGATTGAATCGAACTTTCTCTAATCGAATGTATCCTTTTTTATCCTCCAAGAAAACGCTTGCATTTTTCAGTAATACTTCGTGGACTGTTTCATCGGTCAAAACATTAATATCGCCAATAAAATCACATACAAATTCAGTTTGAGAATTATGATAAATCTCTACTGGTGTACCGACCTGTTCGATGTATCCATTGTTAAAGACTGCAATTCTATCAGATAAAGTCAAGGCTTCCTCTTGATCATGAGTAACATATAAAGTAGTAATACCTAACTCTTTTTGAAGTCTTTTCAACTCTTTTCTCAAATCTACACGTAATTTTGCGTCAAGGTTTGACAATGGTTCATCTAGACAAAGAATTTTAGGTTCAAGAACCAGAGCACGAGCCAATGCTACCCTTTGTTGTTGACCCCCAGATAATTCTGATACATTACGCTGTAACTGTTGATCAGAGATCTTAATTTTTGCTGCTACTGCTGATACTTTAGCTTTAATAACATCTGGAGCTACCTTCTTAACTTTTAAACCAAATGCAATATTATCAAAAACAGTCATAGTTGGAAATAGCGCATAAGATTGAAATACAATACCAATTCCACGCTTTTCAGGTTCCAAATGAGTGACATCTGTTCCATTAACTTCAATACTTCCTGATGATGGATCTAGAAAACCTACCAATGCTCTCAAAGTAGTTGATTTACCACATCCTGAAGGCCCAAGAAATGTAAAAAATTCCCCTTCATGTATATCTAAATTCAGATTATCAATTGCAACAAAATCACCATATTTAATTTGAATATTATCAAATTTAATCATCTCACTAACTCCCTCTATTACTAAACCAAAAGCCTCTCTTTATTTCTTCCATAAATTTAGAAATAATAGAGAGACTTGGACATAAAAATTAACTCTTATTTCTTATTGTACGTATTCTAATTCAGCTTTTTCTACCCATTCATCCAAATGCTTTCCAACAGCTTCCCAGTCAATATTTTGTGGTTTCACTTGATCAACAAATTTCTTAGTATCTTCTGGTAGATCTTTGAGGGCATCTTTATTTGCAGGAATAGATCCAAAGTTCTTACTATATTCTACTTGAATTTCTGATTGACCAAACCAATCAATAAATTCTTTAGCTAACGCTTGTTTTTTACTAGTGCTTAAAACCATAGTTTGTTCAGTTACAAATGGTACACCAATCTCAGGAGTCATAACTTTGAAAACAACATTTTGTTCTTTTTGTCCAACTAATGCACCAGAACCCCACATCATTCCATATTGTATTGGATCTTCTTTGTCTAACATCTTAACAATTGAACTTTCTCCCTTTTGAAGAGTGTATGCATTTTTCAAATATTCTTTTGCTACTTCCCAACCTTTTTCGGAAACGCCTAATTCACCTTTATCATCAAGGTATCGAACTAAGATACTTGCTAGAATTGCCCGTCCTGTACCACCTTGAAGACCAGAAATTGAATATTTACCTTTATACTTACTACCTAATTCAGTCCAATCTTTAGGCATTTCTTTTACATCAGGCGCCCCAATTAAAACTAATGGTTGAACAATCACAGGATTATAATAATTATCTTTATCTGATAAAGATTGATCAATTTTATCTAACCATTTAGGCTTGTACTGTACTAGTAATTTTTGATCTCTAATTTTATTTGAATCAACAGCACCAATTCCAAATACCATATCTGCAACTGCATTATTCTTTTCGGCAATAACACGGTCTGCTAATTGAGCGCCAGGGATATCAACCATTTTTATATTAAAACCAGCTTCTTTTGCTTTAGCAGTTAACCAATCACCACGACCATTTGAGACTGAGTTCGAATAGATTACTAATTCTTGACTTTTATCAGCTTTTTCTTCAGATGAAGAAGCAGTCGTAGAATTTGAACCTCCAGAGCAAGCAGCAAGTGTAGTAAGAGCAACTCCCGTTGCAAGTACAGTAGACCAAACTTTCATTTTTTTCATGATAAGTTCTCCTTTTTTATTATTTTATTTAAATTTTTCATGATATGGAACAAATTGTCTCATATCTTCAAATACAGTATAGTCAATACGGTTTACAGTAATAGTTGGAATCTTCTCTAATAAAATTTCAGTTAATTCTGCTCTGACTTTAGTAAACTCTTCTTCCTCCTCTTCGGTTAAAGGAATCCGAAGATACCCAATTGAAATATGGAATTGATATCTATCATGATTAGGGAAACGAACACCTGCTTTTTCTGAGACATAAGTACGAATTTCTTCTAATCTCTTTGCAGAAGCTTCATCTGCAGGTTCAACTAATATGTTTTGTTTTCCCATTTCAGTTACACGCATATGAATTTCTTCATCCAACAATGGAAAAATTTCAAGTTGTTTAGCAAAGTAATCATGTATTTCCTGTAAAGGTGTATCTAGAGGAAGATTACTGCTCCAAAACTCCGTTTCACGATTTTCATGGCACAACAATTCAATTACAGTCATGTGAATAGAATTCCTTGGAGTTAAAGTAAACTTATCGATAAATGGTAATTCTCTATAACGTGATTGAATAATATCAACAACTTCCATCAAATCTTGTTTAGTATAAAGATTTGCTACAACTGTATTCCCAGGGAAATGATTAAATTCCCCATTCTCTTTGAACTTAATTTTTGTTAAGTTTTTCATATAAAGACCTTCTTTTTTATATTTGACATCGGTGTCATCATGTTTACATTATACAATGAAACCGTTTCCTTTGTCAAGCGCTTTCAAAAATTTTTTTAAAAAAATTTATCTTTCATTAAATATGAATTTCATTAAAAGGTTAAGTAATTTTTCCAAAATACAGCACTCATATAGACAGTATCATCAATTATAGCCATTGGGATTTTTTGATTGCCAATTCCATGTATCTCTACACATGTCTTCAATCGATTTTGTTGTCCTCCAATTTAATTCCTTATATGCTTTGTCTGCATTTGCATAACAAGTTGCAACGTCTCCTGAACGTCTTGGAACTATTTTATAAGGAATAGGGATCTTATTAACACTTTCAAATGTATTTACAAGTTGTAATACACTAGTGCCTTCTCCCGAGCCTAGGTTATAGATATAAACATCTGTTTTTTCAGATACTTTTTCTAAAGCTTTTATATGTCCTATTGCTAAATCTACTACATGGATATAATCACGCACACCAGTACCATCAAGCGTATCATAATCATTTCCGAACACACTTAGCTCTGACAGCTTACCTACCGCTACTTGTGCAATATAAGGCATCAAGTTGTTAGGAATTCCTGAGGGATCTTCCCCAATCAAACCAGACTCATGAGCACCAATTGGATTGAAATAACGAAGCAACGCAATACTCCATTCTGAATCTGCCACATGAACATCTTTTAAAATTTGTTCAAGCATCACTTTCGTATACCCATAAGGATTTGTCGCACTTGTTTCCATCGTCTCAATTAGGGGTGACTGATTGTTAATTCCATATACAGTCGCACTTGAAGAAAAGACAATCTTTTTAACATTAAATTCTGACATCACTTCAACAAGTGCTAATGTACTCATAATATTATTTTTGTAGTACATCACAGGCTTTTGCACGGATTCTCCGACAGCTTTATAACCTGCAAAATGAATTGCAGCATCAATCGATTCTTGTTCAAATACCTTTCTCAATGCTTGTTTATCACAAACATCTAATTCGTAAAACACGGGACGTATTCCTGTAATTGCTTCAATACGGTCTAGCACCAAGATGCTAGAGTTCGAAAGGTTGTCGACAATGATGACTTCCTTTCCTAAATTTAGTAATTCTACTACGGTATGGCTACCAATATAACCAGCTCCGCCTGTTACCAATATTGCCATTTGGGTTTCCTCCTAATTAATTCCAACCGACTTAACAAATCTCATAAACGCTTCATGCCCAGACGGTGTATTCTTATAAACTCCTGCATCTTCCAGAACTCTCGCAAACACTTGTCCTACTTCGTGTTGAACTACGCTATTAACCTCTTCTTTATTAATGCGAGGATATTTTTCTTTCAATTGGTCGGCCCATTCTAAATGATAATCCGCAATTGCGTTATCCTCTCCTAAAAGATATTTTCCAACTTCTTCTAACTCTGGTTTCAAACGAGGTGGTAATATCGCAAGTCCCATCACTTCGATTAACCCGATATTTTCCTTTTTAATATGTTGTACATCTTGATGAGGATGGAAAACACCATCTGGGTATTGTTCAGTAGTATGATTATCTCTTAGAACAATATCTAATTCATATCTCCCGTCCACTTTACGAGCAATAGGAGTCACCGTATGGTGTGGGACATCTTCAGTCATAGCAATGATGTCTACTTCTAAATCTGAATATTCTCTCCACTTATTTAGAATTTTATTAGCTAAATCTAACAATCGATTTTTATTTTCACTTTGTAACCTAATTACTGACATTGGCCATTTTACAATACCAGCATTAACATCCTCAAAGTCTTTAAAACGAAATTCACTCTCAAATTTTGCTTTTTCCATTGGGAAAATATGTTTCCCTCCCTGGTAGTGGTTATGACTAAGAATGGAGCCTCCTGAGATAGGAAGATCAGAATTTGAACCAGCAAAATATCCTGGCAAAATATCAACAATCTCCAATAATTGTTCAAATGTTTTAGAGGTAATAGCCATTGGTACATGTTGACTATTTAAAAATATCGCATGCTCATTAAAATATGAGTAGGGAGAATACTGGAATCCCCATACTTCGTCACCAAGTTTCAACCGAATAATTCTATGATTCGAACGTGCTGGATAATTTATTCGCCCCTGATATCCTTCATTTTCCATACATAGTAAACATTTGGGATAATTAGTTGCTTTTACTAATTTTTCAGCAGCAATTGTTTTTGGATCTTTTTCGGGTTTTGACAAATTTATCGTAATCTCTAGCTCTCCGTATTTAGTTGATGATCGAAACTCAATATTCTTAGCAATAGCAGAAGTTTTAATATAATCACTATCTTTACTTAACTTATAAAACTCTTCAACTGCTTCTTGAGGTGATATATCATATGAACTCCAAAAAATATCATTTAATCGACTAGGTAAAGGAACTATGAAATTCATTAACTCTGCTCCTAAACATTCCTTTTCCTCGATTAAATCTTTAATTTTACCGTTTTTTAAGGCGATTTCCACTAAGTAATCTTTTATTTGTTTCAGGTCATTTTCATCGGAAATGCGATCAGTTCCCTCCTCACCTATTAACGCTAGTACTCTATTTTTCACATATATTTTGTCAATTTCATTATACATTCCGTATTCAATTACTCTATCAACAAAATTATCAATAATTGTTTTCATATATTTTTCTTTCTAATTTATGTTCCCATATTTTCTATACATTATCCATTTATAAATTGATTGCGTAGTATGAGCAATTTTATCAAGGTGATGAATAATATCTAAAGCACCAATTACTTCAGAAACATTCCCATCATCTTCAAATATGTAATTCATTATTTTCTTTTCAATATTTGTACTAAGCTCTTCTATCTCATTCTGTTTTTGTATAACAACCATATCTAAACATCCAGATTGTTCCTCTCTATAACAAGATATAGCCCTATTCATATGCAGTCCGATAACTTCATGAAGTATTTTTATTTCTGAAATAATTTTCTTCAAAATTTCATTATTTTGAATAATCTGTAGATTTTTTAAAATTTCAACAATTCTATCCCCAATACGTTCAATGTCAGTTGATATTTTTATTACACTAATAATTCTTCTTAAGTCATATGAAACGGGATGTTGTAAACAAATTAACTCATATCCTTTTTTATCAACATTTAGAACTGACTCATTTATGATTAAATCTTCTTTAATCAATTCTATTCGTTCTTCATTTGATAAATATTCAAATAACTTCTCATATTTATCAAGCACAGATACCCAAATGGTCTCTAAATTATTTGATAATTCTATAATTTCATTTTCTAAATATAACCTTAACATTTAGGTACCTCTTCTTAACAAAGTTCAATAGTAACAATTAATATTTTAAACAATATATCAAACATCAATAACTACAATACTTGCATCATCTTTCTTTCCATAGATTGGATCAATAGCAGAAGAATTAAATCTCATCTTAATTAACTCTTCAAAAGTTTTATTTTGATTATTTTGATAGAATTCATAAAAGCCATCGCTCATTAAAACAATTTTTTCACTAGTAACATCTATTTGATTAATAATAGCATGGTCTAAAAATCTCTCATCCAACGAACCTATCCAGTACCCACTCGGTTGATTAGATAATTTTCTGATTTTTTGTAAAATAATTTTTTTATTTAAAACACTATTTGTACCAATTGAGTCTTTTATCTCATTTTTCCCTTTTTCAAATAAGTTATCTACTCTATGATCAGTTATTTCCATTTCGTTTACTAACATGACGCAGTCACCTAGCATCATATACTCCAACTTTTTTTCTGAAAGTTTAGCAAATATAAAAGCAAATGTTGGTAAGCGATAATACTCTGTTAATTCATATGAGTTTAAACCGATTTCATCTTTAACCTCGAGTAAAGCAGTTTCAAATATTTGTTTAAGAGTTTTTGATTCTTTACAATTAACCGACAAACTTTCTGATAAAATATGTACAACTTCTGAGACTGAATAACCTATCTCCTCTTTAGAATTATATAAATCTGTAGCTCCATCAATAATCCAAAAATACTGATTTTGTGAACCTACAGCATCCTCATTTTCTACGGAACTTCCTTGTATCGAACAGATTTTATTTATCTTTACCATAATACTTCAACCCTTTTAGTGTCAAAAGTAAACCAATTCCTGTCACTGTTAAGAATAGTTCCATAATCTTGTTCGAACCAGTCTTTGGTAATTTTTGTTTTACATCTACTATTTCTTTAGATTTATTAATATGATTTTCAGTTTCTATGCTATCTCCAACTATTTTATGGTTCACTTCTTCTGTCTTATTATCTTGTTTATTGTCGATCTTGTCATTAATTTGTCTATTATCTTTACTTGAGTTAAACTCTCCGTTCTTCTGGTTACTATCAATTACATTATTTGAATTAGATTGTTTTTCATGCACATATGAACTTGTTTTAAATTTTTCCTCTTTGTTTTTTTCTTTTTCGTTTTTATCACTTAAATTATTTGTTACAATTTTGTAAAGCCCATTCTCCGTTACAATATTGAAATTACCATCGCTATCACGTATAACAGGTTCTTTCCCATTTGCATTAGATTTGATGAATGATATATACTTACCGGATAAATTATAAAATTGGTTATTTAAAACGGTTATTTTACCCTTTGAATCCTCAATAACAATTCCTTCTTTACCACCGAATATACTATTCTCTGACACTACTAAATTATCACTAACTCGTAATAATTCAATATTTGGTTGTTCTGTTTCCTTAGAATTATTATTAATTACATTTTTTGTTACAGTAATATCTGATACTTTTCCTAAATATTCTGCACTATCTTTTGCTACTCTAATAGCCTTTGTTTTAGGATCAGAAATATAAAATGTATTTTCAGTAATAACGACTTTCTTATTTAAATCAAGTTCATCTTTTACATTTTTATAACTAAAAGCATTTATTAAGGCTGCACCATTTTCTCTATAATGTACACTTTCTCCTTTTACTTTCTTATCAAATCTATTTCCTTTAATTAAAATATCAGTAAATCCTGTAAAACGTACACCTGCATACATCATGTTATCAAAATGATTATTTAAAATTTTAATATTAGAGGGGTTCTGTGTCGACAATGTTTGATAGTGTGTGCCAATTGCTGTTACTAATTCCCCAGATTTATCACTTTTGCCAAAATAGGAATTTTGAATAGTCACATTTTCAGATTTTTTCCCATCATCATTCAAGGCATAAGGAAAACCTTTTCTAGTTAATGGTTCAATCTGAATGCTCTCCTTGGTTATAATTTGCCCATCCTTCATCGTTTTGGGTAAGGCTTGCCCAAGAAAACGAGAATTATCAACTAATACATTTTTCGAACCTGCAATTTGAATAGCATGCCCCTGATAACTATCTTTGAAAGTTACATTTCGAATTGTGACATTAGTACTGTTTCCAATTGCAAATCCACCTGAAGAATTTATAAGTGGTAGATTTTTTGCTTTAGTTCCTTCTTCATTCAAAGCACCGTTCATATCAATCGTACCACCAGAATAACTAATATCTTCTGTTGGGCCCCATTCTACTTGCGCACCATCATCCGTAAATAAACCTGTCATAAAAACAATAGAAGGGTGATTCTTAATATTTATACCATTTAGAATTGTAGCTTTCTCATTCAATTCTAAGTGTGTATGACTTTTTAAAAAAACAATTTCTTTTACTAAATAAGTTCCTTCAGGAAAATATACATTTCCTCCACCTAGTCCTTTAGCTGCAGCATCTATTGTATCTTGAATTGCTTGACGATCATCATTAACTCCGTCACCTATTGCTCCATAATCTTTAACATTCAAAGCTACGTGTTCGTTCAGATTAGTACTTAAAATAGTATTCACTTCCATCCCAGAGATGTTACCCATCATAGTATCATTTGTTATATCAGGTTTATTTTGATTAATACTCACTCCTCCATTATTATCAGTACTTAAACTTGAATTGTTATCAAGACTGAGAGTATCAGAATGGGGTTCCGCAGATAATGATGTAGATGTGCTACTCAACAAAGAGTTCATTTGCATATTATCTTTAGACGAAGAAGTTTCACCAACTACTTCATTAGCTAAAACACTTTGTGTTCCAATAAATAAAACCGCTAAGAGAACTGAGCAAACTCCCACCTTAGACTTACGAATAGAGAAAACCTCATTTTGTTGAAAAGATTTCATATTAGCCTCCAATTAAAAATATTATGTCCTAATTTAATATTCATATAAATTCCATACCAGAAAATGACACCGCTGTCATTTTCTTTATAATATATTTTTAAATCAAAATTGTCAAGGAATAACACAATAAAATATCAAAATTGTGAAAGCGTGACCATTTATATATCTAACCATACTTCTAATAATTCTTTAACCTTCCATTCAAAAGTGATTACTATCTTTCTTAGCTTGAACATAAAAATATCCTATTCACTGTATTTAAAGCATGTTGATATCTCGTAAAATACTAATTTATAAATACAAGAACAAATATCTTGTCATGCAAGCATTCACCAGGTATATTTACATGAATATCGTTCATATAGCGGATTGAAATCAAAACAATACAATATATTTCTTAAATAGATTTTCTATAAAAGCTAGATTCAAGCTCTATAAAAATAGACGCAGTTCTTCTAAAATACTGGAATAGGACATATAGATCATTGTAGACACGTGTTTTATAGATTATTTCAAAAGAATGACTAGAACATGAAAAATAGTCTCAAAACTTTGAACAATATTCTGAAAACAAAAAAGAAAGACGCGAGTTTCCACAACCTCATTCGTGGAAACTCGCGTCTTTCAAAAAATAGGGTGAATTGAAAACTAGAACAAGACACTACATTTTCTAAATGATGCCTAATAAAAATTCTAAATGCTACACCAAATTGCTCACATCTCATTTCAAACCATACAGTATATTGAAACTATAAGAGTACACCTTTGCTTCTAAAATATTGCTAGAAATTAATTTGACTATCCTGATTGATTTGTCCTGTTTTTATTTCATTTTACTATAGGACTTTCAATTGAAAACAACAGTTTTACACTCAATTAGACTTTTTAGAAACAGAATCACTATTACTTGACTGTAGTTTGTCATTTTTTTGATGAAGCTAGTACTTTTTCAGAAACTGTTTTGAAAGTCTCAATGATATAATCCACTTCTTCATCGCTTAATTTAGTGTGAAGAGGGAGCGTAATTTCATTTTCAAAGAAGGCATAGGCTCTTGGATAATCTGCCATATCAAATCCAAGATTCTTATAGGCTGTCAAGAGCGGAAGCGGTTTGTAGTGAACGTTACTTGCAATTCCTGCTTTAGCTAATTCTTGGATGATAAGATTGCGTTCTTCTAAGCTCGCTCCTTCTACATGGGTGATGTAGAGGTGACGTGAAGATTCAACAGTATCAGTCTTGTGTGCCAATGGATGGATACGAGAACCTGCAAAACCACGATCATAGCGGTCCACAATGTCCTTACGACGTTCTAGCAAACCAGAGTAACGGTCCAATTGTACCAAACCAAGGGAAGCCATGATATCTGTCATATTGCACTTGTAAGCTGGTGTAACGATATCATATTCCCATGAACCCAGTTGCATCTTGGCAAGAGCATCTTTAGTTTGGCCGTGAAGGGAAAGGATTTGAAATTCCTTGTACATCTCTTCGTCATCAATCGCTGGATTGGCTTTCCAAGTGGCACTTCCACCTTCTGCCGTTGTAAAGTTCTTAACGGCATGGAATGAGAAGGAAGTAAAGTCAGCGATAGAACCAGCAGGTTGCCCTTTATAAGTAGATCCCAAAGCGTGGGCACTATCAGAAACAATCACAATACGGTTAAAGGCTTTTTGCCACTTGCTTGAAGCGGTAAAGAGGTCACGTTTTTTCTCCACAACTTGGAACAAACGATCATAGTCGCAAACAATCCCTGCAAGTTCTACTGGGATAATCACCTTAGTTTTCTCAGTGATGGCTTGCTCCAGCAGATCATAGTCCATCTCAAAGGTATCTGCTTGGATATCCACCATGACAGGGGTTGCTCCCACGTGCGTGATGACACTACATGAAGCTGTATAGGTCATGGCTGGAACGATGACTTCATCGCCAGGTCCCACTTCCAAGACGCGCAAAATCAACTCGAGAGCGGCAGTTGCAGAATTGAGGCAAACAGTCTTAGGCGTCTGTGTGTATTGAGACAAGCGACGCTCCAGTTCTTTTGTCTTAGGACCTGTTGTGATCCAACCAGAACGAAGGGTATCCGCTACTTCAGCAATTTCAGCTTCGGTAATATCGGGTGGTGAAAATGGAATATTGTAATTTGGCATTGATTTGCTCCTTTTATCTGTACTCATTTTCTCATGACTACTTTATTTTAGCACTTCAAACACGGTTTGAAACATGATTTTGATGTCTCCAAGGAAACTAAATTCTCGGAGATAGTCGAGGTTATAGCGCATCTTTTCAGGAAGGACATGCGCCACATAGGCCTGATCAACTGACAGACCTTTCTCCGTCATTTGACTGATGATAGTGTCCTCATCCTTGTAGTTGATGCTGGCTGGAGAGGTAATCCCTGCTGGCAAAAGCAAGGTTGCCATCATTTCAGGGCTATACTGCTCCGTGTAGCGTGGCACTTCAGGTCGTGTACCGACAAAGGACATTTCGCCTTTCAAGACATTGACCAGCTGAGGCAGTTCATCCAAACGCACACGACGGATGAAATTGCCAACCTTGGTAATGCGACTATCATTAGCAGAAGTCACCAAACTTCCTTTTTTGTCGGCATCCGTCACCATGGTACGGAACTTCCAAATCTTGAAAGGTCGATTGTACTGGGTCACGCGCTCTTGCTTGTAAATCACTGGCCCCTTGCTATCCAACTTGATCCAAATGCTCAAGATGAGAAAGATGGGAGAGGTCAGAACCAGTAAGACCAAGGCCAAAATCCAGTCCAAGCAACGCTTGAAAATCAGCGAACCCTTCCTTTTAGAGACAAGCTGGTAGTAAGACTCAACCTCGCTTGATTGCATTTCCACGGGCAAGTCTTCCCATTTCAGCATGCTGTTTCTCCTTTGTTTTTATTATACTATTTGTCAACATTTTTCATTATACCACAAAATGGAAAAGGCGGTGCAAGAAAGCTGTAATTTGGAGGAATTCTTATTAGGACATGGCTCCAGCCTGCAAACGATACATCTTGTGATAGGTTCCTCCCAAGACCAAGAGTTCCTCATGGGTTCCACTTTCGATGATGCGTCCCTTGTCCAAAACATAAATGCAGTTGGCGTCCTGGATGGTCGAAAGGCGATGAGCAATAGCAATGGTCGTCCGACCCTGTCTCATCTTAGCTAGGGAATCTTGAACCAAACTTTCTGTTTCAGAGTCAATATTGGCTGTCGCTTCATCCAAAATCAGGATTTTAGGCTGACTGGCGACTGTTCTAGCAAAGGCAAGAAGCTGGCGCTGGCCAGTAGAAAAGCTCGAACCACGCTCAGACACAGGTGCATCATAACCCAGCGGAAGGTCCTGAATAAAGGAATCTGCATCCACAAAGGCAGCCGCAGCCTGGACCTCTTCATCACTAAGATCTTGGTACATGGCGATATTGGACTTGATAGTCCCGTGATAGAGGAAGGGATCCTGCAAGACCAGACCGATGTTCTTCCTCAGCTCTTCCTGACTGTAGTCTCTAATATCCACATCATCTAAGAGAACTCGCCCTGACTGAAATTCGTAAAAGCGCATGAGGACATTGATAATCGAAGATTTCCCCGAACCTGTATGACCGACAAAGGCAATGGTCTCACCCTTGTTAACCGAAAAAGAAATATCATCTAGGATCTGGTGTTTGCCATCATATGAGAAACACACATGTTCAAAACGGATATTACCTTCTTGAACTTTGGCTTGCCCATCGTTTTGAAGAGGCTCATAGGTCGTCTCGTCGATCAGAGCAAAGACACGGCCTGCAGACACCATAGACGTTTGCAGGGTTGAAAAGTTTTGCGTTACCTCAATTAGGGGATCAAAGAGACGGTTGATATACTGGATAAAGGCATACATGGTTCCGGCCGTTATCCCGATAGAAAGACCACGGT
>ERZ773234.300-NODE-300-length-15261-cov-5.481389_pt1 | contig 15261 bp, 13 predicted proteins | sample MGYA00580523_ERZ773234 | MGnify/ENA primary metagenome ERZ773234 (study PRJEB29015, sample SAMEA2738167) | human oral metagenome | biome: human oral; feature: human-associated habitat; material: saliva | place: China | collected 2262 ...
AATTTAAAGCAGCTTTAAAAGTTTTTATCAATTTTGATTCTACATTTTGCTTTGATTGTGTGTTTGTGGTGATAACCATCGAATCAAGCCTCTTTTTTCTATATATTCTACTATTACTATTTTATCTAAAAATCTGCGAAAAAGCAATAAAAATAAAGGGGAAGCTAAAAACCTTCCCCTTTTCTGAAATTAATCCAGATTATTAATTACATTCTGCAACGGTCCGTATAAAGTAACCATTCCTTTATATTGATCGAGAATTTTTTTCATTTCTAATAATTTTTTTTCTGTCGATTGTGGAAAAAGAATAATTTCAGAATAATCAGTAAATTGAAAAATAATCTTAATTCCCTTCCCTGTAAATAGATCTAGCAATTCCTTGCAATTATTGCTCTTGAGAATATCAAGAAAATCTAAGAAGTCATTCTTATCGAGCATTGATGTTGTAAAAATTACAGGATCTGAGTAGAATTTTTGATAATCAACTTCATTATCATTGTCTACGATCACTTTTACTCCTGAAAAGAACCTATTAATTTCCTCAAAATCAACGTACAAATACTTATCCAACTCTTGTTCTTGAACCTCTTTGTAAGATCTTTGAGTAGTTATAGATAACAACTCATCAATAGAAATTTCAACATTTGATAACGGGTAAATGTACTTTAATTTTTCAGCTAACTCATCTGTATACTTCTTGATTGCGTAAAAGTTGGTGTCATTCATCTTTTCACGTACTGCCCTAGCCAACCATCCATCTAAAAAAGTGTGGATTCTTCTTAAAGTTTTTTCTTTAAAGTCATCAGAATAATTAATTCCCAATTTTCTGGGTGGGCTGATAATCATTTCATAATAATTTATCAACAGTGGAACAACAAGACCTAAATCATCCTTTTTGTAAAGATCGAACAATTTCCAGAAATGCTTTTTACAGAACTCATCAAATTCTGTAGAGTATATAAAATACTTGTCAAAAAGATTTAGAGATAAAATCTTTGGTAGTTCTTCACTACCAAAATAAGAAGCGAATTCTTCTGAAAATAAAAAGCCAATTGGAAGACGCTCTGGAAGTTTTGTGTATTTACCATCGTCAGTAGATATTCTTAGAAAGAAACTCTCGTCTTGAAATCGATTATCTTTGAAAACTTTTTCACAATAAACTTTTGGATCTGCAACAATTAAAGACGAAAACTCTCCAGACAAATAAGATTCTAAAAATCGAAGAAGTTCTGAATAAAATTTATCTTTTAAGTCAGTATAATCCAATACCCTTTTTTTTCGAACACTATAAGTTAATGATAACACACCATCATCAGTGTTATCGTTCAAAAAATCACTGAAGGTATTGAAGAAGTTTGATTCTACACAATAACAGGAATCACTATAGCCAAAATATCCATCAGCCTTTGTGAGACTATTGTTGTATAGGATTGGAAAACAACAAGAAGTTCTGTCCACAATAGGTCCCAACTTGAAACGTTCTTCTTTTACATCAAGATACAATCCACATTCGTCAGGCCAGGAGCCTTCTTCAATTTCGTCCTCAACAATACTAACCATTGTATACTTGAGATCAACATTAATTTTCTTAAAAAGTGGAGTGAAGATACCTCGAGGTCTTTTTCTAAATGTTTTACTTTTCGTAATAAGGTCTAGAATCCAATCTGACTCATCCTTAGAAATTAGTGGTTCTCTTTTTAGAGCAGCCTGAAAGGATGCAATTAATTTCGGTGTTTCTGACACTGAAGTTTTTACCATTTGTTTCCTTCTTTCCAAGAATTTTATTAAAATTCTTTTTTTTATAAATTATAAGTAAAAAGAACTAGACGTTAGCTAAACAACATCTAGTTTTTTTTGATTTTTATTATTTCACTAATTATTGACCACCTCAACATTTGTAACTGGCGGATAATCAACAATCGCCGATTTATAATCCGGGAAGCGTTCTCTTAGACTGTCTAAGGCTTCTCGAACTTTTTCTGGTTTTATATCAGAACAGTACTCAACAAATCCACAACCGAAGTTAACCCGTATCCGTGCTGTTCTAGGAACGCTAACAATTGTTAAACGACCGTCTGAGTAATTAAAACTAATTACTCTATTTTTCTTCTTAAATTGTTCCAGGAATAAATTCAAATTTTCCGCTTCAATTACGTCAGAAAAAAATTCTAATTTATTAGATTTAATATTCATCAAAAATTTCCTCAATTCTATTTTCTTTCTATTAGTTATATTACTTAAAACTATTGAGGCATTATAACAGAAATTGGTGCCTCTTCCTCACTTTTTCTCGAACGTTCTTTGTACCAATTAATAGTTTCTTGTCGATCTGATTCCATCTGTTCTTTTTTGTAACTTGGAGTATTTAAGTATTCCACAATCGGGTCTCGAGGATCAAGAAATAACGGAATAACTATAAATACAGCGGCAGAAATCGCAGTAACAATTGTACTTACTAAGAGTAGGGTAAGTAAGTTATCAGATCCACGATTAGTTTCTTTTTGCAAAATAAACCACCAACCCCTTGTTATTTACTCCCATCCTCAACAAAAGTCATTTCAATTACCATTTTTTGTCCGTGTTGATAGTTACCAATTGTTTTTTCCTCACTATCAATCATCTTATAACCTTTGGCATTCATTGAGTTTTCTGTTTCTGTTTTTACGATAGATGCCTTTTGATAGAGATCTGCTTCACGACTTTGTCTTCTAGTTACAGAAGTGGTCACTGTCTTAGTTACAACCACCTTTTCTAGGTTATCGTAAAACTTCTCATCGTTTTCCACGCCATCTTTTACGCATCCAGACAGAGCCCCGACTGTAAAGCTTAACAGTACAGTGGTTGCCACAAACTTTAAAATTTTTTTCATTTTTCTTGGTTCCTTAAAAATATTTCTTATCAATTAAATAATATCATAAAATAACAAAAAAGACAAGATGAACTTGTCTTTTTGTGTGTTAAGATTTAGGGTGGATATAAGATACAGTACCTTGGCAGTATCTTGGGTCAAACCATCCACGATAGTTACCAATTGTTCTGTTTCCAGCGTAGTTTGATTCTTTTACTTGGATTCTAGATGGACTTTCGACTGCAACTACTACAGCTACGTGTCCGTATCCTCCATCTGTCCAACAAGCAATCGAACCAACTCTTGGTGTACTATCAACCGTGAATCCTTCTGCACGTGCAGAATTAGCCCACATTCCTCCGTTACCCCAATTATTACCAGCCCAAGGTGCTAGAGCTTTAGCTCCCCACGTACACTCACCAACCGGGTAGTTGTTGCCGGCGTAGTTTGGTTGAATGTCCTTGTAAGAACCATCACCGATATCTCCAACTCCACCTTCTGAATCTCCTTTGTCAAAGAAAGTAGAAAGTTTTGCCGGCTTACCTTTCATTTTCTTAGCTTTTGGTTTTTTAACTGTATTTTTATCAGGATCGTATCCGTTAACTTCTTTCAAAAGTTTCTTACGTCCTTCTACAGAAAGTCCAAAGTTGTGACCAAGATCAAAGTAAGCTGAGTTGTTGTCGACCTCTGTTGGGAGGCGAGGTAGTCCGTTTGCACAGTCTTGTTTGGCGTTGATACCGTAAACTGTGATTTCCCCATCTGATGGAGCTGTACCGATAACATCACCGGCTTGAACGTCATCGCCGACCTTAAGACCGCTAAGAGAACCGAGATTCGTGTAAGCAATTTGTTCTGTGTTGTTCTTAGAACGGATGATAACTGTTTTTGCTCCAGTTGATAAATCACTTCCAGAGTAAACCACTTTACCAGGCTTCATTGAAACAACTTCGGCACCAGCTTCTCCTTTGAAGACGTAACCTGGGTTTAGTTTAACGTCATTTCCGACCTTACGCCAGCCGTATCCTGCAACAACTTCAGTCTCTGCAAGACCAACTCCTTTAAAAGGTCCAGTAGTGATATCTGCTTTTCTTTCGTTAGCAGCATCTTTCTTAGGTTTGAACAAATCTTTAAATACTAATTTATAGTTTTCTTCAAGAATTCTAGAAATTTCGTATTCATCAAAGTTTTCAAACACTTCGTCGTAGTAGACTGGACGTTCATCTCTACTTTCCAAAGATGCAACAAACTGTCTAACTAACATAGTTGCATTTTTGTCGGAAAGTTTATTTCCGTACTTGGTCCAAGTGTAAGCATCTGCACCGTTAACGTAGAGCGTATCTGGTTCGTAGGTATCTTCCTTTTGACCACCGTCTTTACCAGTATAAAGAGTCTTGGTGTTAAAGGTTGGATCTGTTGCAAACATTGTAGGATCCCAGTTTTCATTCCCACCAAAGAGTGTGAGAACTGTACCTTGAATCTTACTTAAAAAGTTAGAAATGATCGCTGCAAATCCGGTACCATCTCCCCAGTTAGAGATAGTGTTTGAACTTCCAGATGTACTTGAACCACCAGAATCACTCAAAGTGGAACTTCCGTTAGTCAATTTGGAGATATCTGGTTCTTTTTCGCCATCAGGCTCAACCAGTTCCTTCCACAAAGCAGCGGAAACTTTCTTGTCCAAGTGTCCTTCAATGTTGTTTGCTTGAGCTAGAGGGTCGCTGTGTGGGTCGTTATCAGCGTAAGATGCACCGCCACCGTGGATTTCCCAACCCATAAAGAATCTAGACGCCGCTTGTGTGTAGTCTTTTGCTTGAGCAACTAAGACAAGTGTTTGTCTAATTGATTCGTCTTCTCCGTGCAACATAAAGTCAATTTGAAGATCAAGATCTGACCATTGTTTTCCTTTTTGTTGTGCGTAAGAAAGCAAGTTCGTGTGACGACCGTTCATCCATTGTCCAAGTCCAATTGGTTTAGTTGTGTTTAAAGCTGTATTTTTATCAGTCTCTGAAACCTGATACTTGGATACGTATTCTCCGAAAGTAGATGTTGGGTCAACTCCGGATTCAGCAACCCAGTTGGTGATGATACCGATTGCTCCCTTACTACCCATTCCTCCTTCAATAAGTAAGTCGTAGGCTTGCTTACGTGCTTTGACAGCTTCAGGGGACATATCAAGACCAGCTTCTCCGGTACCTCCAGAAGTGTCACCTCCTGAACTTGAGTCAGACGATGATTTGTTCTTTCCGTCACCAACCAATCTGTTGAAGATATCCATTATCTTGTCAGTAGCTTCCTGAGTAGATGCGTTTGCATCATTCATCGCTTTCCAACGATCGACAACGTTCAATTTTTTCTGTGTTGTGGACGGAATATAAGTTTCGTAGTTTTCTACGTAATCGTAAAGATATTGTGCACCGTTAATATTTTGAACTTCTGGGTCTTTCTCAATCTTTGGTTTTGTAGAAACAAAGAAATTGTTTTCTGCGGCAACTACTTCTTTACCGTTAACCTTTAGACTAGTACCTTCCTTGTGTTTCTCTAAAACAGCAACGTCAGCACCTGAAAGCTCCTCACCATTTTTAAGTTTTTCAATAACCTTTTCGATTTCCCATTGAGATTCAACTATTTCATTTGACATATCAATAGAACCGAACGCAGTTGTTGCTCCTAAAACTTGGTACTGTGTATCAGATGTTACATCGTTGTTGATGAGGAAGGAAATAAGACCTTTAGATTCGTTCTTGGCAATGTAATAATTACCGTGTTCATCAATCCCAATCTCGTAAGCTTCGTACTTTTGTTTTGCAATCTTAAAGATTGCACCAAATCCGTAATCCCAGATGCCTTTTTTCATTTCTGGTTTACCATCTTTTCCACGTTTGATTGCGTAAGGATGGTCAGATCCAGCAGTTCCAGGTTTTACAGCATCCGCCTGCTTGATATTTTTCTTAACAGTGTAATATTTCTTTTGTCCATCGATTTCAGTATCGTCTGGTTTCCCATCAACTGAAATAACACCTAAAGCTTTGGTGTCTTCGTTCCCGGATCCACCGTAAGTATACACCGTAACCTTTTTAACCTCATCGTCAGCTATTTTTGCGTGTGCAGAGCCACGCCCACCAGCTTTGGTATAGAATCGGTTAATTTTATTAAAATCTCTCTTTGAAATTTTTAATTTTTTAGCTACGTCGTAGTTCCAGTCAAGATTCTCGTTATCTTCTGAGAATTTAGTACTTAAATACTCAAGACCCGTTGTGATATCAGCAACGTTAGATTGGTAATTGTAGTATTTTTTACCGTAATCTAACCAGGTCTTGTCGTCAGTTTCATCTTTCTTGTCATCATCTTCTTCTGATCCGTCGCCACCTTCTGAACCATCTCCAGAAGAATCTGTTTTGCCATCTGAATTTGTTCCAGAACTATCTTTCTTCTTATCTTTGTCCTTGTCCTTTTTCTTGTCTTTATCCTTATCCTTTTTATCTTTATCTTTGTCCTTTTGATCTTCTACAGAATTTTGTTGTTTATTTTCTTCCTTGTCCTTGTCCTTGTCCTTATCTTTGTCTTTGTCATCATCTTTTTTATCTTTGTCTTTATCTTCTGAATCTTCAGCATCTGATAATTTGACAGCATCTTTATCGTTAAGGAAGTTAAATTTTGATCCAGCAAGCTCTGCATTTCCATCATCTGTAAGAACCTTGATTAAAGAAACAATGAAGGCAGGATTATATCCATTTTTAAGACACCAAGATGTCAATTCATCTCTGTAATCCCAATAATCAGAAGGCAATACCGCTTTATCACTACTTCCGACTTTTGCTTTACCTTTACTATCTGTGATAGCCCCAGATCCTATTGTAAATTTTGAGTTGTAAGTTGCTTCAATGTATCGGTTAACATCGATTTCGTTATTAACTCCAACCAAAGACCCAGTTTCTGATGAAATGTAAAAATCTCCACGTTTCCAGACTTTTTCATTGATATCATCTTCTCTGTAAAGATTTTTAATTACTTTAGGACTGTACGCTGTATCGAAAACTCTGGACTGAGCTTCTAGCTTACCAGTAGAGATTTTATCTTGGTATTTATTTTTTTGTTCTTTCGAATAATCTCCAGATGTATTGTGTTTTTTACTAGACTTTCCTTTTTTAGATGAACTAGAACCAGAAGTGCTCTTGGTATTTCCGTCCTCAATCGGCTCTAATGCTACAACTTGGTTGTAGTTCATTGACTGAGTTTTGAAAGTTTGCCAGTTTGCGATACCATTTGTACCACCATTACATTCTAGTACTTTAGTATCATCTCCGTGGAAGTCCTCTGCCAAGAAGAATGTGTGACCATTCGCACCACCACCTGCTAAACCACCAACAACAATGATAGTTCCTTTCTTAGCAGTTTTGTAATCAACTTCTTTGAATTTAGTACCAGATTGTCCCAGAGCATTAGAGTTCTGTAACATCCCAACAGTAGATAATCCATCGACTCCTGTCATTCCAGCTTCTGTTAAAGCTCTAGTTACAAAGCTAGAACAGTCGTAGGAGTTTGGACCACCACGATTCGCCATTGAGTAAGTGATCCCTTTATCTAATTGAGATAATCCCCACTCGAACGCTTTCTTTAATAACGGATTGTCGATACCATCAGCGGATCCAGCATCACCGTTATCTTTATCTCCTGCTGTAGATCCACCACCACGAGCTTCGTTCTGAATGTCTAAGGTTTGACCCCAACGTTCGTATTTCTTTTGAAACTCTAACTCTCGTTTACCATCTTCTTCGGCTCCGTGAGCTTTGGCTTTATACTCTTCTTTTTCCTTATCACTCATATCTCTTACTTCTGTAAGACTCTTAAACGAGTAATCTTTATCATCGTGATAAACTGGTTTTACAAATTGTTCAGCAAAGAACATCTCATTTTTACCAGTTCCATAAATATTACCGTTAAGGGTTGAGTTTAAAAGGTAAAGCAAATTTGTATTAAGACTTAATTTATCAATGGACTTAACAGCAGTTTCATCGACAATATTTTCCAAAGTTAAAGGTTTATCTGGATTAACTGGTCTCAAGTTAACCTTATCTAATACGTTGTTATTAAACAAGTATCCGTCTAAAGTGTACTTAGAGGCGTCCCCCTCTCTCTTTATTGGTTTCCAGTAAGGATTTTTTTCTGTACCTGCATCAGGATCACCAGGCTTTGCATCTGTACGTTCGAATTCAACAAACCATCTTGATTGTTGGCTCATTACAGCGTAATAAACGTAATACAGCTTATTCGCCTGTGTTGGAGTTCTACCTTTACCAAGCTCGTATCTTTTTGTATCTTTGTTAAAAAATACATTGTTGGAGTCTGTTAACTCAATACCATTCTTACTTGTGTGGTTAACATCCTTAACAGATTGGTGTTGGTAATTACCCTCATTTGTTCGGCTAGCCTCGTTATCTAAGATAATACCACTTGCGTAAACAATTAAAGCTACAAGTGCAACCCCAATTGCTACAAATCCAACAACAGGTGCGGCAGCGGCAATCGCACTACCAGCGGCAGCGGCGGCTCCTCCAGCAGCACCAGCAGCAGTTCCACCGGCAGCAGCAGTCCCGGCAGCGGCAGCGGCAGTTCCACCAGCGGCAGCGGCAGTTCCACCAGCGGCAGCAGCAGTTCCACCAGCGGCAGCAGCAGTTCCACCAGCGGCAGCGGCAGTTCCACCAGCAGCGGCGGCAGTTCCACCAGCGGCAGCGGCGGCTCCTCCAGTGGCAGCGGCAGTTCCCTCAGCGGCAGCGGCGGCTCCTCCAGTGGCAGCGGCAGTTCCCTCAGCGGCGGCAGCAGTTCCGGCAGTTGCAGCGGCAGTTCCACCAGCAGCAGCACCTTCAGCGGCGGCTACAGTACCCCCTGTGGCTGTTGCACCACCAGATGTACCGGCGGCTTGCATCCCAGCTCTAGTACCTTCTCGTCCGGCAAACTCTCCTGCTTTTTTTGCACCTTCTTTGGTAGCTTGAGTACTTTTATTCTTAATGCCGTCCAACTTCTTGTCGACATTTAATTGATCTTTTAATCTTTTTGTACCTTTGTCGTTAAACTTTCTTTTGGTGTAATCAACGACACTATCTTTGACCTTCTCGGTCGCTTCCTGCCCAGCTTCCTCTATTCCTTGGGCTTGTGGGTCTTGTTCTCCAAGCTCGACTTCTTGGTCGAGATCTCTGATGTAATTGTCGTCCAAGTAGTTGGTTACCTCCTAAACCTTATTTGTATTTTCTTCTTTTACTATTATAGTTTATTGATGTACACTACTGTTTTTATATCAGACAATTGAACGATGCTTTCTTTTATTTTTACAGTAGATTTTTTATAAAATTAAATAAAGGGATTAAATATCCCTATTGACTATTTTTATAAGTTTTGTTAGAATAAATTGAAAATAGTATTTTTAAAAAACTTTATTAAGAAGGACTAAGAAGGAAAATCTTATAAAGTTGAGGATAATAAATAAAATGGAAAATAAATACTATAGTCTTAAACGACGTAAACGAGTTATCTACTCTATTCTATTTGTGGAATTTTTAATTTTCTTACCAATTTTGATTGCGATTCCTATTGAATCGTGGGGAGATGGCTCCACTGTTAATTTAATCGCTGTTCACATTATTAAGATTGTTGGGGGTCTTTGTGGATTTGCAGCGTTTGCTATTTATCAAACTCAAAAATTTCTTACTATCGTTTAAAAAATGAAAAGGAGGCTGAGATGAATAGGAATTTATCTAACCAACGATTTGAAGGGCTTTTGGGTCAACGGATGCGTTTCGTGGGAACTTACGATGGCTTTAAGGAAAATTTTAAGGTTAACAGGCACAAAAAATATTTTAGATTTAGTGCAATCTTTAAAAACGTTTTTGAAAAGTCAAGTGGTGATGAATTCAGAGATCACGTCCACATTCAAGTTCCCGAAAAGATTTTTAACAAGCATTTTAAAGATTTAGAACCTGGAACTGTAGATTTCGAATTCACTGCCGAGATTTACGAGTACCTTCAGCCGATGAGAACACACCGAGATGGTCTTACTTATAAAACCATTTCGATTGGGCTTAGAAACTTAACAAAATTAGAAAAAAGAAAGGACAAAAAATAATGGCAATTTTATCAACACGACAATCTAACTTATTTGTAACCGGACTTCTTCGAGCAGAGACAGTTCGAAGAGATATTCCTGGACTAGTAAGAGGCAATTTTATTCTAGGGGATTACTCTCAAGCAGAACGTTTCTTTGATGCGTTTGGTATTGGTAAGGATTTTACTGTTGGTCTTTACGGAGCACCGAAACCTGTAACAGTTAATTTGGATATTCTTCCCCCTGAAAATATTTCAGATCAAAACCAGAGACAGGCAGTTTTAGAGGAAATCTATTCACTTGTTGGCAACAAAGATACCGAGATCGTAGGACCAGCAACGGCTCTGTTGGGAAATCTTCCTAACGGCAACATCGAAATCAATCTACGAATGTTTTACCCAGAGTTCTTGATGGTAACGGAAACTTCTTACTCTGAACCAAAAACAAATAAGGTTAATCTTGATGTTAAATATAACAAATAATATTAGGTGGTGATTTTGTGATTCAAGATTTTAACGGAATTATTCGTAAGTCCCATCGAGATTCTAAGTTTAAGTTTTTAGATACGTTAAATCTTTCGAAATATCGGGAAGATTCTGACGGGATTATTTTACAAATAAAGCCAGTTATATACAACGAAAATAATGAGGTTCTTTTTATCTTAGAAATTATTGACAAAGACATTTTAGATAAAATCACATCTAGTGAGGAATCGACAGAGGATGGAATGATGTCTTCTGGTCATAGTTGGTTTTAAACAACAAAAAAGCACTTTTTCAAGTGCTTTTTTTATTTTCTTTAGTTAGGATAGATATATTGTACTACACCACCACCCCACATCGGGTTCGTTGGTTCAAACCAACCACGGAAGTTTGCGATGTACTGATTACCAGCGTAGTTAGATTCTTTAACCTGGATTTGAGTCCCGTTAACTGCCGTAACTACAGCTACGTGTCCGTAACCACCACCATCGTAAGGCCACACAATGATAGCTCCTACACGAGGTTGACTTCCGGTTTTAAATCCAGCAGCTTGAGCAGATGCTGTCCAATCTCTAGCATTTCCCCAATAATTTCCTGCCCAAGGAGCTAAAGCTTTAGCACCCCAAGTACATTGTCCTACCGGGTAGGTGTTATTCCCGTAAGATGGTTGGATGTCACTAGAGCCATCAATTCCAGCTACCGCCGTTTGTGATACTGTATCATCTCCTGAAGAGTACTGACTTCCTTGACCTTGAGATTTTGCTTTTTTGTTAGCCTCAGCTTTTTTAGCCTCCTCAGCCTTTCTAGCTTCTTCGGCTTTTTTTGCTTCCTCTTCTTCTTTAGCTTTTTGTTCTTCAGCTAATTTAGCCTGATCAGCTTCTGTTAATTTTTCAGAAGAATTTACTTCCGTAATTGCTTTTTCACTCAAAAGTGCGTGGGTTTCGTTGTTCTTGTCTTCTGCTAAAATTGTTGCAGATACGCCCTTATCTGTTCCACCTTCAGATTGATAGTGTTCATTAGAAACAAGAGAGTCCTGTGAGTTTTGATCCAATTTTGCAGACTCATTTCCTGAGTAATAAACAGTCTTTGTTTCGATATTTGACAAGGACTTTGTTGAAATTTCATCTGCGTGTGCGGTACCGTGTCCTGCAACTAATACAGAACCAACAACTGCTGGTGCAAGTAGTAATACTTTTTTTGATAACAAATTAAATACCTTCCTTTTTATTTAGTTTAAACTAACCTTATTATATCACAAATATAAGATAACGAAAAATTTCAAAAGTGTTTCAACGATGTTACGATTTGACTTTTTTGGTTTTTTAGTTTAAAATATTTAATATAAATAAACATTTATAGCGGAGGTTTATCTGATGGATAAAAATCTAAAAAAAATTAAGAGAGAATTAAACAGTTGGTCTCTTTTAGCATCGACATCACGTGTTTTATCAACACTTTTATTTGGATTAAGCATCTCTTGGTTTTTGTTGGCGGTTCTTACACTAGATTATCACTCATTTTTAGTTTCTAGAGACTTTATTGTTGGTGGATCTATCCTTGTCTTAATGGTTCAAATAACTTATTGGTTGATTTCTACAGTTGGTTTGAGTACTAAATTTTCAGAGAAAGTGGGAGATGAGGATGGCTTTTATATTTTAAGAAACACAAATCCCTTTAGTAGTCAAAAATTCAAGATTATTTTTGGTGCTGCAATCGGTGGTGCGTACTTACCTCAACGTCTATTGTTTGTATTCAATTACAGTGACAATGAGTTTCCGGTACACTCTGCCTTTGACCTTGCCAGAAAAGTTCTTTACTACGATCATCGGGTGGAAAGTCTAACAATGTTTGGGCTAGTTCTTTTAGCCACTATTGTGATAACAATCTTGGGTTGTTGGTCCACGTGTCGATTAAATGACATTTTGTTTAAAAACAAAGATAGTTGGGGTGAGCTATCGCCAGAAGATGCTGAGGTGTTCAGATCTGTTATTAGCAGTAGCTCTCACGAGTTTGATACGAATAATATCAAGAGCTTGATGATTGATGAACGTGTTAGAGACGCTGTTAAAGTAGTTGGAGTACGTAGAACTGAACGACGATCTGATAATTACGATTCAATTTATATTGAAGGACAAGCAACCTTCGAGACCTTAGATGGGGTGTATCTGTCTGAGGTTACATTTTCTAGATCAGTAGAAAAGGATGAAAACTTAACTTCTTACTCTACTGTGACAAAAAAAGATGATAAATCGTCTCCCTCTGAAATTGATACAGAATCTCAAAAAAAGACTAAAACAATTTTAGAGTCAACTCCTGTTGTTGTTGATGTTCCAGATCCTATCGATCCAGAATTGTCCGAGAAAGTTTTACACTCCTTAAATAAAAGAAAAAAATATCGAAATAGAATTTTTAGATAGTTGAAGATAAAAACCTACAAAGTTTTGTGGGTTTTTTATAATTAAAGTAAAAGGCAGTATTTGCTAGAAAGAAGGATAAAATGGTTAAAACAATTAAAGAACAAACTTCATCACCTGAAGATCTTGTGTTAACTTTCTTAAAAAACAAATTAATGGAGGCTTCAAAGAAGTCTCCGGTTAAACTAATCAATCTTGAAAAAGTTCGTGAAGCTGTCGTGAATCAATCAACATCAGATTATCACATTGCAGTATATTTATCTCTTAAAGAGGTTCAGATTATTCTTGCACCAACCCCAAGCAGCTATTTCTATCAAAAGGAAATTATTCCAGACGATGCAATTTCATTATTTGTTCAAATTCGAAAACTCGAAACTTTAGAAGAATTTTTGGAAAAATTGGATAACGATGATAATCTTGAAAATTTTATTCTGGGTGCTTTATCACAATATTTGTTGTGTGGAAGAGAAAATGAATTTCTGAAAATGTTCCCAGATGTTGATTATAAGATTGACACAATTGATAGAATGGAGGTTTCGGGTATCAGAAAAAACGCTAAGATGTGGACACATTTTGATGATCTTGACGAAGACTATTACAAGCTGATGCTTGAATTGTTAGAGCTTGAATATCAAAATGAACTACACGGCTTTGAGGAAGGTTATCTAGGTGAGTGTTCTCTCTGGGGGGTTATCACATCTCAACGAGATTATCGTGGAGACTTTATTAAAAATAATAAAGATTTCTTAAATAAAATCTTGGATGATTATCTAAAATATCTTGATAAACAAGTATCATCTGAGAATTATTCGTACTTAAGTCTAGGCTCTAGAATGGTCAATCTTTCTTCTGGTTCGGCATCTGATGTTATCGGTTCAGAAACATTTGAAGATTTATTTCGTAGCTTTTTCTTTAAAAATAGAGTTGATGTTGACGATTTTTCAAGTTTGAGAACTTCTGAACTTGTTGATATTTTTAGTACACTTGTTAACTTAAAAATGTTTTTCGAAAGTTACTCTAACTTTGCACAAAACGAGACCTTGTCACAGGCTTTCGAAAGTTTTTGTTCAAGGGTTATTTCAGAATTACTAAAAAGGGGTGATTACGATAAGGAATTTTGTTTTGAAATTGACAATGTATACTTATCTGATAAACAGATCGAACCTTTAAGTAAAACAATTCATTTGGTTCAAGATACTATTGATAGCGGAGTGTTCCGTACGGCAAACATCACTCTACATTACGAACCAAGCTTTAACGAATCAATCTTTTCTAACTTAGATGAAAACCTAAAAAATATTGATATCTTATTGGAAGATGAAAAATTAAAGGGGATTCGATTTGACAGTTTGAAAGAATATCAAGAAATTTTGATTGAATACAAAACATTTTTAACGTCTTTGGGGATTTCCCTTGACGATAACCCTTACGATACACAAAACCTAGATGATGAACTACAGGATTACCGAGAATCCTCTTGTTTTTAACAAAGGTTTCTCAAACAAAAAAGAAAGAAGGAAATAAAATGGAAGATTCTAATTTATTAGAAAAACTATTAACTTCTTGTACAGATGATTATAAAGTCAAAAAAGAAGTTATCGAATATTTATTCAAAAATAAATATCGAGTAGTGATACAGAAGAAGTTGATTGAACTACAAGATCTAAATAAAGTTAACATTTTTTCAGACCTTGAATTTTATAATATTTTTGTTCAATTATTAAATAATGGCCACTCTGCTATTGATGATGACAACTCTGCTATTATAGAAAATAACCAATATCTCTCTCTGGATGACATTGGTAAAAATACCTTACAGAATATTTTATCTGCTTATATTGATTCAGAGGATAATAAATTTGTGATGATTTTTTCTAATATTTTTAGAGAAATCGTAGTTCGAGAGGTTGACAACGGCTTAAGTTTTAAATTATCACCACAATTAAGAATTAGTGATTTTTACAAGATGGATCAAGATTATTTAAAATCTTCTTTGTCATTCTTTAACGAACTAGCTCAGTTTAAAAATATTACTGTTGTAATTAGTGGTGCTTACACAAAAACTATATATTTTGATGACTTTGACGGCTTACTTTCTCAAACAATTGAAGAAGCTACAGAATTTATCGAAAATTACAGTCAGGCATCTAAAAGTTTTGAAAATATTAGTTTTGAAGTGTTTGATACTTTTTTGAAATTTTGGAAAAAATATATCTCATTTTTAGAACGTAATCCTATTGATGGAGAAGTTCAAAATCCGTATCAAGCCAAATACGCTCTAGATTATTTGAATCTAGAAAGGGAATTTAGTGACTACTTCTGTAATTAATAACTAATATAACGAAAGAGAACTAGAAATCCTGTTCTCTTTTTGTTTGACTTTTTATATATTTAGTATATAATAAATATATAAAATATAAA
>ERZ773234.303-NODE-303-length-15226-cov-2.600158_pt1 | contig 15226 bp, 12 predicted proteins | sample MGYA00580523_ERZ773234 | MGnify/ENA primary metagenome ERZ773234 (study PRJEB29015, sample SAMEA2738167) | human oral metagenome | biome: human oral; feature: human-associated habitat; material: saliva | place: China | collected 2262 ...
AAGGTGATTGTGCGAGCCCCCAAACTGGTGAATATCGTCATCTAGCGTTTTCAGAACGTTAATGCGGTGCCGCCGGAAGAAAACACTTTTCGGGTTTTCTTCCGGCGGCACCGTTCTTTTTAGCCGTGTCTTTTTAGCTATGATGAGAAAGTCGGTCAGCGCAGAAAACACCGCATTTTCAAGATTCAGGAGGGTGCTCTATGGGACGCATCGCCATTGTGACAGACTCAGCCGCCGCCATTACCCCTGAAGAACTAAAGGAGCGGCAAAAACGCGGCGGCTTTGCCGTGGTACCCATGCCGGTAGCCATCCAAGAAGCAACCGTGCGCGCAGGAATCCGGGGGCCCCGAACCGAGACAAACACCCGCGATGTGACTGGCCTGGGCCCCGAAGAGATGGACGAAGCCATCCTCATGGCGCATGTTCTGGGGAACACGGTCAATACCTCCGGCCCCGCACCCGGTGTTTTTGCCGATACCTACGACGCTCTCGTTGACGAAGGGTACGAGCATATTCTATCGATACACCTTTCAGGAGAGCTCTCTGGAACCGTTGAAGCCGCTCGGGTAGGTGCGCAGCTTTCTAAAGCGCGAGTGACCGTGCTCGACTCCCGCACTATTGCTGGGGCCTACGGGCACGCGGCACTGCACGCCCACAAGGTGGCCGATACCTGCGACACCCCTGAGGAGCTCGCCGAAATAGTCACCAGCATATGCGCCGCAACCGATATTTATTTCTACATTCCCACCCTTGATGCGCTCCGCCGCGGGGGCCGTGTCTCGCCCGCCTTAGCGATGGTCGGGCAGATGTTCCAGATTAAGCCCATTGGTACGGTTGCGGATGGAAAACTGACCTATGTTGAGCGGCCCCGCACCGCAACACGCGCGAAAGAACGCCTCACGCAGATTATTCGTGAAGCCTGCGCAAAACATCGCTCAGTGAAAAAACCGCCTGCGGATGCGGCGGCGAAACACGGCGTGTGGCCAACCGGTCACGTGGTGGCACTGCACCATATGGGCAACCTTGCAGAAGCTAAAACCCTGCAAGATTCCTTGGGTGCATACGCTTTGGATGCCGCTCTTAGCCCCCTGCCGCCCGTGTTGGCCGCGCATTCAGGCCCGGGTGCTCTAGCGGCAATCGTGTACTGAGCCCATTACCGGTTCGTAGGGTCATAAACCGTCATATTCAGGGTGTGCGCGGTTCTTGGCTGTGTATAAGTGCAGCTTTCATATGTGAATAACTATTTTTGGTAACTAAAATCAGGTTTTTATCCACATATTTACTATTTGCCTGATTTTAGTACCTTATAAAGCAGTAATCTGGGCACATGAACGAGCCTAACCACCCCACAGCACACCCTGACGGTGAGACGAACATCCCGCCCGAAACCGCCCCGGGCACAGCGTACCGTGAGCAGAAAACACCCCGCCCCAATGCGGCTGCACCCGGTGATGGCACCCCAACGGAACAGGACGACGATCCAACCCTCGCCCTCAACCGGGAACAGCTCATCCCACGCGCTGCGGGCCCCGAAGCGGAAGAGCCGCAAGAGCTGTCCCCAGAGCCTGAGCCAGAAGAAAAGCAGCGGGACGCGGCCGCCCACTACCTTGACCGCATCCGCGAGCGCAGCACCCCACCGGCTGAAACAGCACGCTACAAGGCGCTGCACGACGCCCCCGATCCCCACGCCACAACGCCGCCTGAGGATGAAGGTGACGAGCTAGCTCGTGAAGAACCCGGCGGCTACCGCACCACCTACGCCCGGAGTCTTGATGAGTACCCGGATTATTTGGAGGAGTACTCACGTCCCCGCCGGATTTCTGTACGAGAAGAACCGGAAGAGCCCTATAGGGATCAAGACCCCTCCGGGCTGATTACGCGCCGTGACTATTTCCCGGACGAGTGGGAAGAGTACGCCCCAAGGGGTAACCGGTCGATCCGCAGCTATGTTAGTCCCAAAGCTCTTATTGCGTTGGGGGTGGTGGCGTGCGTGATCACGGTGTGGGCTATTTTTCAGATGGGGGCCGCGCCGAGGGCATCAGAGGCCTCTGAGCCGACGGCTCCGCACGGTGGGGTGGAGCAGTCCCAGCCCGCCCCGCAGCGCAGTGCATCCGCTTCGACTGAGCCCTCCCATACGGCGCAGGGGAGTGCGGCACCGACCCCTGAGCCGAGTAAAGGTACGATCCGGGTGCATGTGGCCGGTGCGGTGAAGGCTCCGGGGGTGCATACGCTCCCTGCGGATGCGCGGGCTGTTGATGCGCTCACCGCCGCCGGTGGAGCCACCGGTGAGGCAGATTTAAACCGGGTGAACCTAGCGGGTTCCCTCTCCGACGGGGTGCAGCTGTATATTCCGAAGGAGGGCGAGGAAATTCCGCAGGCGCCCGCAAACGGGGGTGCCGGTAGCTCCGGTACGGCTGGGGCTAGTCAGGGCGCGTCCAAACCGGCTGCTGGTGGGGCGTCTGCAAGTGCCTCCGCTGGGGCTAAGGGTTCGGCAAGTGCGGCGTCGGGCGGGCAGGTGAACCTGAATACGGCCACCGCCGAGCAGCTGCAGACTCTTCCGCGTATTGGCCCGGCTTTGGCTGCCCGGATTATTGCGTGGCGTGATGAGCACGGCGGGTTCAAGAGCGTGGACGAGCTGGACGCTGTGCCCGGTATTGGTCCGGCGATGATGACTTCGCTTCGTCCGCTGGTGACGGTGTAATGGCGCACCGGGGCGTGAGGAATAGTGTTGGGCCTTCTGCGGTGGGGCGGCTGAGGGGGAGAGCCCGTCGGGGGTGGGAGAGCTACCGTACCGGGCACCGTCGGCGCCACGACCGGTCGGTGAGTGCGCTGATTCGGTTGGATGCGCGTCTTATCCCGGCGGTGGCCGCCCTGTGGGTGTTTACGGCTTTTGCTTTATTGGGCGGCACTTTTGAGACGGTTAAGGTGGCCGCAGTGCTGTGCATCGTGGCTTTGGCGGTTGCGGTTGGGGCGCTTTATCTTCCCGAAGGTGTCGGCACTAGTGTGGCAGAAGGCCCAGCTTATGCTGGGGTGAAGCCGACGGGGGTGCGGCGGGTATGGCGTTCGGCCCGGCCTTACGTTGTGTTTATGGGTGTGTGGGTGCGGGGTGCGGCTCCGCAGGCGGTAGCGCATCTGTGCCTTATCGCGTTGGTGCTGGTGGCGCAGTCGGTTCTGCTGACAGCGCGCGGGATTGATACGGACCGTTCTACGTTGCGTCAAGTTCAGGGGGCTTCTGTACGTATTACCGGCATGGTTTCTGAGGTGCGGGCGGCTGATGCCCGTACTTCCCTCATCCTGCTCAAGGCAGAGACCGCGCAGCTGGGTCACGAGGTGGTGCCCTTAGGGGAGACAGTGCGCGTGTATCAGGCTGCGGCACGGAAAAATACCCGTTCTGCCGCCGGATCTGGGAAGGTTACCCCCACCCCGGGGACACGAGTAACGGTAATTGGAACGGTCGAAAACAGGGGAGCTGCCGCCTACCTTAAAGAGGCGTATGTGTATGCTCCGGGGGAGGTGGTGAACCCCTCAAACACCGCGATTCTGCGCACCGCGTTGCGGGAGCACGCTGTGGCCCGTATTGGTGCTGAGCCCGCTGCACTCACCTTGGGGATGGCCTACGGCGATGATTCGGCAATGCCTAAAACCACGCGGGAGAACTATAAACTTAGCGGGCTTAGCCATCTTACGGCGGTGTCGGGGGCGAATATTGCCATTATGTTTCTGCTCGGTTACCGCGTGGGGCTGCTGCTGAGGTTGCCGCGTCGTTCCCTTGCGTTTGCGGGCGCCGGGGCGGTCGCGGCGTACACTATGCTGCTGGGGTTTGAGGGGTCGGTGGTGCGGTCACTGACGATGGGTGCGCTTGGTGCGCTGGCGCTCATTCGCGGCACGGGGCGTAATACGCTGAGCGCCTTAACGACGGCGCTGCTTCTGTGTCTGGTGTTCTCGCCTTCACTTGCACTTGATATGGGGTTTGCGCTGTCGGCGGTGGCCACCGCATCCCTGGTTCTTGTGGCCCCTTCCCTCACGCGGCTGCTATCGGCTGTGCTGCCGCATACTTTGGCGGAGCTGATGGCTGCGGCTACCAGCGCCTCCCTGTGGTGCGCCCCGCTTATTGTGGGAATGAGCGGCAATGTGCCCCTGTACGGGGTGGCTGCGAACCTATTAGCTGCACCGTTGGTGCCGCTGACCATGTTCGCCGGTTTGGCGGCATTTGGGGCGTGGGCGGCGGGATTCACCCCGCTTGCGGATGCGTCCCTGACGGTGGCGGCCCTACCGGCGGGGCTGATTGAACGGGTCAGTACGTTCTTTGCCAAAGCCCCCGGGAACCCGTGGCAGGTTGAAGCCTCCGCTGCAGCCGTAGCGGTGGCGTCTGCGGTGGTTCTTGGGGTGAGTGTGCTGTTCTGGGCGGGTGATGCGTGGCAGTACCGCCGGAGCCACCACGGGCAGTGGGCGAGAGAAAATACCAGAATACCGAACGAACGCTCGGTACAGGATGGAGTGCGCACCCCGCAAAACAGCGCCCGACTGATACGGGCACACGCTCACCTGGAGGCTTCTGCCCAACCCGCGCCACCTCGGCCCCTTCCACCGGGGCTGAAAAGCCCCACCCGCATCGCCCGCCGAACCCCGCCCCGGTATGATGGGTAAAGCACGGTTTTATCCCGCCGCACCGTGTGGGATAACCGCCAGATTCAGACACTACCGTGCGCCCACCGCGCACCACGGAAAGGACACTATGGCACAGCGGGCAAATGGGCGGCGCGGCCGAGGCGGCGCACTCGATAACGCGTGGCGCACCGTTGAACCGGCACCTGCTGTGCTCCTGTACGGGGCCGAAGAATACTTTGCGTCCCGCGCTAGGCAGCGCCTGCGGGGCCTGTACGGCAACGCCCACCCCGATCTTGAAATAGTGCGGATGAACGCCTCCTCCTACACGCGCGGGGACCTGACAATTCAGGCAAGTCCCTCACTGTTTGGCTCCACCAAGCTCATTGAGATTGAGGCATTAGGGGCCATGAACGACGATTTTCTCACCGACGCGCTCGCTTACCTTAGCGCCCCCGAACCCGGGATTATGCTGGTTATGCACCACTCGGGAGGGAACCGCGGTAAGAAGCTGATCGATACGGTGCGCACTCAGTTCACGCTGGTGAACTGCAAACCGCTAAAAACCGACCGGGAGAAAACAGAGTTCATTCACAGCGAGTTTTCCTCGGCAAAGCGGCGCATCGCACCGGCGGCGGTTACCCTGCTCGCTGCTGCCGCAGCCGATACCGCCGAACTGGCCTCCGCATGCGCCCAGCTGATTGCTGACATCCCCGGGGATATTACCGAAGACGCGGTGACCCGCTACTATAGCGGGCGCACCGAGGTGACCGCGTTCAGGGTGGCGGATGCGGCAATCGCAGGTAACGCACCCGAGGCAATGCGCCTGCTGCGTCATTCACTCTCTACCGGCACCGAACCCATCCCCATGCTGGGCGCCCTAGCGATGCGGGTGCGTAATATTTCGCGCGCGCACGGGGCGCGGGCAAGCTCCACTGAGCTGGCGCAGCAGCTGGGAATGGCCCCCTGGCAGGCTGAGCAGGCGATCCGTGATGCCCGGCGGTTCAGCCCCGTCCAGCTGGCTCATATTGTGCGGATGCTCGCTGAAGCAGATGCGCAGCTCAAAGGTGAAGGGCAGGACCCGGTGTACGCGATAGAGCGTGCCGTTCTGAGTATCGCTATGCCCGGCGGCAGGTAGGGCCGGGTGAAGGCACCCGGGCGGGTGCGGCATAATGGTTGGATGCGCGAAACTTTGAAGAAAATGTTTTATGCCGCCCTACCGTTTTTGCGGAAGGCCGCAACCGATGCCTTTGAGAATGCTTCCGGGAATAAGCAGCAGCCCGCTGCCGATCAGCCCGCCTCCAACCACACCACCAGTGACGACGCTGGGCGTTCGCAGGCGCCAAGCCCGGCCACCGTTGCGAAGAAACGCCCCGCCAAGGATACGGCGCGGAAGCAGGGCTCGCCCGCACGCCCCGAACCAGCTGGGGGATCCGCTTCTTCTGGGTCGGATTACCCCGGTGATTACCGTGGTGCCATCGATTTTGAGTACACGCCCTCGCTGGATGGGGACGCCGACCCCGGAGAAATTGTGTGGACCTGGGTTCCTTTCGAAGAGGACCACTCCCAGGGTAAAGACCGCCCGGTGGTTTTGGTGGGCCGTGACGGGCAGTACCTGCTGGCGCTCATGATGACCAGCAAGGACCACAATAACCGTGAGCACGCCGACCGTGACTATCTTGATATTGGTACGGGCCCCTGGGATGCGCAGGGCCGCCCCTCCGAGGTGAAGCTGAACCGGGTGATTCGGGTGCGCCCAGAGCAGATGCGCCGTGAGGGTGCGATCATGCCTCAGGGCACGTTCAAGCAGATTCAGGATGCGTACACCCGCCGTAACGGTTAGGCTCCGGCGCAGAGGGGTGTGGGTACCCGCACGGCAGCGCCGAAAGCGCAGTTTATCTGCTATGATATGTGGTTGAGTGTCCGATGGTCATCGGGCACTGCTGGCCGGTTGCCATAGGCATCCCCACGCCGCTCAGTCAATGATCGGTCAGCGTCGCCCTCACCGACCAATAAGACAAACAGAAAGTTTAACCGTGGCTAATATTAAGTCCCAGAAGAAGCGTATCCTCACCAACGAGAAGGCTCGCCTGCGTAATAACGCCATTAAGTCTGAGTTGAAGACCGCAACCCGCAAGGTTAAGGAAGCGGTTGAGGCGCAGAACAAAGAAGCCGCTGAAGAGGCCCTGCGCTTTGTGAACCGTAAGCTGGACAAGGCTGCTTCGAAGGGCGTTCTGCACAAGAAGAACGCTGCTAACAAGAAGTCCGGTCTTGCCAAGCTGGTAAACAAGGCTTTCTAAGCAAAACCGCCCGTATTGGGCGTGTCTTTTGTGAAGTGAGTTAATCCCCCGTCGGTTCCTTACCGGCGGGGGATTATCTGTACCCTCCCAGCCGAATGCTACCCGGTGCAGGCTCAGCACCCGCATCGGACTATCTAGGCTCCCCGCAAGTGTCTTGTTTCGCCAGGGCTGGCACCGGCTTATCTTCATAATTTAGCTCGGATGACCGCCGGGTCCATGCCACGGTGGATGGCCGGTATACAATGAGCGGTACTACCGTATTCACCGATACCGAAAAGAGCAATCTATGGGTCATCACAACTTCCCGCCCGCCCGAGTCTTTGAGACATTCGCAAAAGAAAATACTGAGCGCCCGCGAGGTATTCGCAGTTTCTTTAATGCTGCCTCCACCAGTGGCGACTACACCACCATCATGCTGGTGGGCATGCGTTCACGAATCGACCCGGCAGGTAACGGCGAAGACGCCCTTGACATTATCCACCGCGCCTTCGACCCGTGCGAGGAACTGCCAGGTATCGACATGGACCCGTTCTTCGACTATACCCTTGCGCCCGCGCACCTGTACTCGGATGGGGAATCCGCCAGTCAGCTGGTGTTCCCAAAACTATTTTTTAACAGCATCGAAGTACCCGAGCAGAAACTACGCCTGCTGATTGTCACCGGCCCCTCACCCACGCTGCACCTGAAAAAATTTACGGACAAGTTCTTCCGGTACGTGCTCAAGCAAGGCATTCAGCACGCCGTTTTCGTTGAGACCAACGAGGCGCAGGTTCCGCATACCCGCCGCTACCCGCTGGCCCTCACCAGTTATGACGAGCAGCTGACCGCGGTGCCCGGCATCGGTGTTGAGATGCACACCGGCCCGGTATCCCCAACGACTATACTGGCAAACCAGGCCCAGCAGGCGGGGCTGGGGCGTTCCCTCACCCTGCGGGTGGGCATCCCCGGGTACCTCTCAGCCGAGGCGCAGAACCCGCGCGCCGTCGTCGATATGATTAAGGCCCTGGAGAAGATTCTGGGGATCACCGTCGATTCGGAAGAGTACACCGAGCTGCAAGCCAAAGCAGACTCGTGGGAGCAGGAACTTGCAGATGAGATGGCTGATGACTTCGAGAAAGTTGAGATTGTGCGCGAATACGAACAGCGCGTGGACGAATCCCTACAGTCGGTCTCCGGGGAAGAGCTGGCCAACGATATTGAGGAGTTCCTGGGCACCCTCACCGACGACACCTCCGGCGGCGCTGATGGTCACTCACAGTAGCTCCCGGTAGAATAGGTGCTGGTATTTACATCGTCACCAGGAGACACACACCCCATGAGCACCCCCACCGGCGCCGTTAACCGACGTGGCCCGTTCCGCCCCGGCGAGCGCGTTCAAATCACTGATGAGCGCGGCCGCATCACCACCATCACCCTCGCCGAGGGCGGCGAGTACCATTCGCACCGTGGCTTTTTGAAGCATGACGATTTGATTGGTGCTCCCGAAGGCACGGTCGTCACCAACACGCACGGGGTGCAGTACCAGGCGCTGCGGCCGCTGTACAAGGATTTTGTGCTGTCCATGCCGCGCGGTGCCGCTGTGGTGTACCCGAAGGACGCGGCACAGATTATTGTCAAGGGCGATATTTTCCCGGGCGCCCGCGTGGTCGAAGCCGGGGTAGGTTCGGGGGCGCTGTCCATTGCGCTGCTGCGGGCTGTAGGAGATTACGGCCGCGTGCACTCTTTTGAGCGCCGCGCAGAATTTGCTGAGGTTGCCCAGGCGAATATTGAGACCATGTTCGGCGGGCCGCACCCGGCCTGGGCGCTAAGCATCGGGGACCTGCAGGATACGCTGCCTGAAGCTGAGCAGCCCGGTAGTGTGGACCGGGTGGTGCTTGATATGCTCGCCCCCTGGGAGTGCCTGGATGCGGTGGCTCAGGCGCTTGCCCCCGGCGGGGTGCTGGTCTGCTACGTGGCAACTGTTACCCAGATGTCCCGCCTGGTGGAGGGGCTGCGCCTAGATGGGCGGTTTACCGAGCCGGAATGCGATGAGACGATGGTGCGCGGCTGGCATGTGGAAGGGCTGGCGGTCCGCCCGGATCACCGGATGGTGGCGCACACCGCGTTTTTGGTGGTTGCCCGCCGCCTAGCGGATGGGTCGGCCCGTCTGGCACCCAAACGCCGTGCCTCAAAGAGCGATTTTTCGGATGCGGACATGGACGCGTGGATTCCCATGAACGTGGGGGAGCGTGAGGTGACTGCTAAGAAGGTTCGCCGCGCCGTACGGGACGCAAAAAACCTGGCGCAGAATGCGGCCGCCGCGCACCAGATCGCGGTTGAGGAAAGCCGCCAAGGCGGGGACGAATAAGCGGCCAGCACACGCCCTGAACGGCGGATACCCCACCACGCAGCATGTGTGGTGTAGTGGTTTTTACTGGTTTTCTTACGGGGAGCGAGGATTGATGAGCGGTTCAGAACCTGCACAGCACACGGAAACGCAGGGCCAGCAGCCCAGCCCGGCGCCGCACTATTCCGCGTCCTATGCTCAAACCCCCGGTGCTGCGCCCGGGCCCATGCCTTCAGCGCGGGCTGTCAGCCCCCAAGAGTATGATGCGCTGCTCAGGCGGCTCAGCGCCGCCGAAAGCACCCGCACCAATATGGAGAGGAACATCCGCAGCGCCGGGGAGAAAAACCGCAAACTGGTGGAGGCGCTCACCCGCGCCAAAGCCGAAATTGAGCGGCTGAGGGTTTCCCTTGCCCAGCAGGTGATGCCGCCGCTGAATTCGGCGCTTATTCTTGCGGTAGGCACCGGCCGCACCACCTACACGCAGCTGGCCGACGGTAAAACCCCGGCAGAGACCGAAGACTACCTGGATGTGCAGGCTGGGGGCCGACTGGTGCGTGTCCCCATATCACCGCTGCTGGAACGCAGCGACCTGGCCCCGGGCATGACCGTGCTGCTGAATGAACAGTCCGAGGCGGTACTCTCACTCGGCTATGAGGGCTACGGTGATGTGGTGACGGTGCGTGAGGTGCTCACCGACGCTAAGGTGCTCATTGATACCGCCTCCGGGGCGCAGCAGGTGGCGCGCATCGGCGGCGCCCTAGCCTCTGAAACGCTGCGAACCGGGGATGCTGTGACACTCGATACCCGCACCCGCATGATCACCGCGAAAGTACCGGCATCACGCTCCCAAGAGCTGGTACTTGAAGAAATTCCGGACATCTCGTACGCGCAGATTGGTGGCCTCACCACCCAGCTGGAGCAGATCCGTGATGCGGTTGAGCTGCCCTATTTGCACCCCGAAATTTTTGAACGCTACCACCTGGCACCGCCCAAAGGTATCCTGCTGTACGGCCCGCCCGGCAACGGTAAAACCATGATCGCTAAGGCAGTAGCGCACGCGCTGGCCGAACGCGCCGCCGCGTTAAACCCCGGGGCTAATACTCGCGGGTACTTCCTCAATATTAAAGGCCCTGAACTTCTCGATAAGTTCGTGGGCGAAACCGAACGGCAGATCCGGGATATTTTTACTGCGGCCCGCGAAAAAGCGCAGGCAGGGCACCCCGTGGTGGTGTTCTTCGACGAGATGGAGTCCCTTTTCCGTACGCGCGGCACCGGCCGCTCCTCCGATATTGAGACCACAATCGTGCCGCAGCTGCTTGCCGAAATTGATGGTGTGGAATCACTCAAAAACGTAATTGTTATTGGTGCAACCAACCGTGAAGACCTCATTGATGCGGCCGTGATGCGCCCGGGCCGCCTAGACCTAAAAATCCGTATTAACCGCCCGGACGCCGCTGGGGCAGCCGAAATTTTTGCGCTGTACCTCACCGACGACCTGCCGTTTGATACCGCCGAAGTGGACCGCCATGGCTCGGTGGACGCCGCGGTTCAGGCGATGATTTCGGCAGCAGTGCAGCAGCTGTACTCGCGTACCCCCGCCAACGCCTACGCCATAGCCCGCGTAGACTCAGCACACGCCAAATCGGGGGCAGCATTGACGGGGCACACGCTGTACCGCGGGGATTTCGCGTCGGGTGCTGTCATCCGCAATATTGTGGACCGCGCCAAAAAACAGGCCATTAAAGAGCAGCTGGACACCCTCATCACAGCCCCCGGTGTGCCCCCTGCGGCGGGAGAAATCACTGGAGGTATCGGCACCCGTCACCTGCTGGAGGCGGTACGCGCCGAGTTCGAAGATCAGGTGGAGTTGCCTCCGCTGCCGGATATTGAGGATGCGCTCGCCATGGCCGGGGTGCGCGGGCGGATTGTTTCGGTGGAACCGGCCCACACCGCTGCCCGTGCTGTCCCTGACGAGTTGAAGGAGTAGCAGTCAGATGCGTACACCACGGTATGGGGTGTCCCGCGTGATGGGTGCGGAAACCGAATATGGGGTGATTGCCCCCGCCGCGCCCGGGACGAACCCCACCATCCTGTCGGCAATGGTGGTAAACACCTACTCTAAGCTGGTGGCTGCCCGGGAGGCTGCGCTGCGGGGAGAGGTTGAGTCCCGTGCGGCCCAAGCGCAGCGGGCCCTATGGTCTGCGGAGTCTGAGTCCCCGCTCACCGATGCGCTGGGGGGAACGATGAGTGAGGCGCAGGCACATTCGTCGCAGCTGACCCATACCCGCCGTGAGCTCACCAGCGAAGATATTGCTTTAGAGGCGCTGCGTGAGGCCGGTATTGATGGGGATCAGCAGATGATTCACGGCCGTGGCGGCTACCCGGAGCGGCTGGACTGGGACCGGGTTACGATGAACACGATCCTGCCCAATGGGGCACGTCTTTATGTGGATCATGCGCACCCCGAGTATTCGTCCCCGGAGACGCTCGCACCCGCCCAGGCGGTGCTCTACGACGCGGCAGGTGATGCTATCGCGTATGAGGCTCTTGCTGAGATCGCCGGCCACGCCGAGGACCGTTTGCCCGCCGTGAAGCTGTATAAAAATAACACTGATTCTAAGGGCCAGTCGTACGGTGCCCACGAGAATTACCTGGTGGATCGTACGGTGCCTTTTGATGAGGTGGCTCAGGGGCTTCTGCCGTTTTTTGCAACCCGCATAATTTTCACGGGCGCCGGGCGTGTGGGTATTGGCGTCAATGGTGAGAAACCGGGTTTTCAGATTAGTTCCCGCGCCGACTTTTTTGAACGCACCGTGGGGCTTGAGACCACTATCCGGCGGCCTATTATTAATACCCGTGACGAACCGCACGCCGATTCTGAGAGGTACCGGCGTCTGCATGTTATCCCGGCTGATGCTAACCTCTCTCACTACTCGAACCTGCTGAAGTTCGGTACTGCGGCGCTGGTGTTAAACCTGATCGAGTCGGGGCGGGTACCGTGCATCCAGCTCACCGACCCGGTGGCGGCGATGCACACGGTCAGCCACGATACGACCCTCAGCGCGCAGCTTCCTGTGGCGCAGTATCCCGGTGGTGCTGCAACCGCCACAGCCTTGGAGGTGCAGCGCACTTACCTGAAGGCTGCGCTGGCTCATGAAGAGAGCAACCCCGCCGGCGTGGATGAGCCGACCCGGCAGATCCTTACCCTGTGGGGGCAGGTGCTGGATGCGCTGGGACGGGACCCGATGGAGCTTGCCGACCGCCTGGATTGGGTGGCGAAGTATGCGCTGGTGCGCGGCTATGTGGCTAAAGGTGTTGCCTACAGCGACCCCAAGCTGAAGGCGCTCGATTTGCAGTACGCTGATATTGACCCTCAGTGCGGGCTGTACCATCGGCTGGTTGCGCGCGGGCGTATGCGCACCCTGTTCACTCCGGAGCGTATTGCGCGGGCGGGGCGTACCCCGCCGGAGCAGACCCGCGCCTATTTACGCGGCACTCTCATGAGCCGCTGGCCGGATGAGGTGATCAGTATGAACTGGGATACGGTTGCGTGCCGGGGTAAGTACTCGCGGGAGCTGACCCGGCTGGTGATGCCTGAGCCGACCCGCTATAACCGTTCGGAGGTTGAGCCGCTGCTGGAGCAGGCGCGGCATTCGGATGAGCTGTTACAGTTATTGGCGCGCGGTAATGCCGCCTCATAAACCCGTTCGTTGGCGGCGGTTCAGCAAGGACGCCGCTTTTAGGTGAAGGAGAGAGTTGATTATGTCACGTGAACGTATGAGTGCCTCGGAGCCGCTGGGGCAGGAGCAGGCCCAGGAGCAGGAGCTGACGCTGGCTTCCCATTCGGCGGTGCAGGATGTGAGCGAGGTCGATGACCTGCTGGACGAGATTGATGGGCTGCTGGCTGAAAACGCCGAAGATTTTGTGACCGGTTTTGTGCAAAAGGGCGGCCAGTAGGACGCGGGGGCGCGGTAATAGCTAGAGCGCCCCGCACCGTAGTAGTGCCGGTGAGGAAGAAGAGTAGTGCAGCAACGCATCGTTGGTATTGAAACCGAGTTTGGTCTTAGCTATGTGCCCAAGGGCCTTGGCAGGCTTAGTAATGAGGAGGCGGCAGCGGCTTTGTTTAAGCCGGTGCTGGATGAGTGGCGCTCCACAAACGTGTTCCTGCCAAATGGTGGTCGCCTGTACCTGGATGTGGGCTCGCACCCCGAGTACGCCAGCGCCGAGTGCGCCAGTATTGAGGAGCTGTTAGCGCAGGAGCGGGCCGGTGAGCTGCTGTTGGCGCGTTTAGCGCGGCAGGCCCAGCAGCGTCTGCGCACCGAAGGGGCACACGGGACGCCGCTTGAAGGGTCGTTCTACCTGTTGAAAAATAATGTGGACTCTGCGGGTAATTCCTACGGCAGTCACGAGAACTACCTGATTAGCCGTAAACTGGCGTTCCCCACGCTTATTGAGCAGCTGGTGCCGTTTTTAGTTACGCGTCAGATTCTGGTGGGCGCCGGTAAAACCCATCCGAAAGGCGGGCCGGTGTCTGGTTCGACTGACCCGGCTTCAGCGACCGGTGTGCCCTCGTTTTCGTTCTCTCAGCGGGCGGACCATATTTGGGAGGCGGCCAGCACCTCCACCTCGCGGGTGCGTCCACTTATTAATACTCGTGATGAGCCGCACGCGGATGCCTCAAAATACCGGCGGATGCACGTGATTAATGGGGACTCAAATATGGCTGAGCCGACCGTGCTGCTCAAGATTGTGAGTACGGATCTGGTGCTGCGCATGCTGGAAGATCGTTTCCCGCTGACCAGCCTGAATATTGTTTCAGTGCCTCAGGCGTTGCGTGCTATTAGCCACGATATGAGCGGGTCCGCCGCATTTGAGACTGCTGACGGGCAGCGGTATACGGCCTTGAGTGTGCAGCGCCACTACCTGGATGCCGCCCGCAAGTACGTGGACTGGCATGGGGAGCATCATCAGCACGTGGGCTACGCCCTCGATTTGTGGCAGCGTACCCTGGATGCGGTGCACAGTGGCGACTACAGCAGTATTGATACCGAGATTGACTGGGCTATTAAGAAAAAACTGTTAGACGCCTATATTTCCCGGGCGCAGGCTGCGGGGCAAGAGACCAGTTACGCGAGCGCACGCATACGACAGCTGGATTTGGCGTACCATGATATTGACCCGGATCGTGGGGTGTACCATGCGCTGGTGCGCCGTCAGGCGGTAAAAACTGTGTTACCTGCCGGAGCCGCCGAACACGCAATCGATGAGCCTCCAGCGACTCGCGCCCGGTTGCGTTCGCAGTTCGTTAAGGCGGCAAAGGCAGCAGGGGAGCAGTTCACGGTGGACTGGGTGCACATGCGGTTAAACGCCTACCCGCAGCATACTGTGGTGTGTAAAGATCCGTTCCAAACACACAGTGAACAGGTGGATGAGGTGGTCACTATGCTGGGGCATAAACACCCCGAACCGCCCGCACCGCCGTTAATCTAGTTTTTGCTCTTAAGCCCGGGTGCAGCCCCCTTAGATGGTGGTTTCATCACTCACAGCGTACTGCGTGTGACCTTCCGCCCCTTGTGGCGGTAGCATGGGTTTTTGAGTGTCGATTCAAATCACCAACCAACCGAAAGGAAGCCTTCGTGCTGAAGCATCATAAAAAAGCAGCGGCCGCGTCTGTGTTGTGTCTGAGCTTACTGCTGAGCGCCTGTGGAAATAACGATAAAGGGAATCTTGATAAAGTACAGTTCGATTTGAAGAACGCCACCGCGGAGCCTTCAGCGTCGTTTGAACAGCCTTTTGCCGCCACCGCTGATGTAAGCCGCACGCTTGAGGAAGGTAACGGCGAATCGATTGAGGACGGCGATACGATTCTGCTGAAATACGCAGTTATCAACGGTGAAAACGGCAAGGTTGAAAATAGCAACCACAAGCAGTCTCCTGCACAGCTTCCCATGGATGATCGTTTTAAACAGCTTTCCCCGAAGATGTACGAGCAGAT
>ERZ773234.305-NODE-305-length-15194-cov-10.633463_pt1 | contig 15194 bp, 10 predicted proteins | sample MGYA00580523_ERZ773234 | MGnify/ENA primary metagenome ERZ773234 (study PRJEB29015, sample SAMEA2738167) | human oral metagenome | biome: human oral; feature: human-associated habitat; material: saliva | place: China | collected 2262 ...
TCGAGGCCTCGCGGGCGGGGGCGATGAGCGCGTCCTCGCCGGCTGCACGGACGGCTTCGACCGCTGCGGGCAGGGCAGAGGCGGGGCGCAGGGCCGCGTCGGTGGCGGTCGTGCCGGCCAGGGCGTTGACGGTGGCGACACCGAGAACGCGGGCCAGCTCGTCAGTGGCGAGGACAGCTGCCTCCGACGAACCGGGGGCGACGACGATGAAACGAGACACTCGAATACTCCTTTGGGACGAGAACATATGGTGTGGCTGAAAAGCCTTTAGTCCTATCCTAAACCCGCTTGCCGTCATTTTGTGGCACTCTTTCGGCTCGAGGCCGGGGCCGTGGATGCGGGAACAAGGGCAATCGCTGACCGATTGTGTCGGATCGTACGCTAGGGTAGGGGGCGTGGAAAACGAGGAGACAACCGTGCGCGCACGACTGGGTGCGTTTCTCGGCGCTGCCCTGAGCGCGGGCGGTGTCCTCGGCGTCATCGCTCTGGCTGTGACAGATCACCGACATCGGGCGGTCATGCTGCTGGTCGCAGTCCTCGTCGGAATGGGGATCGTGCGCCTGTGGACGCCCGGGCGACCCTGGTTTGCCTCACGTGGGCGCCTCGCCGACGCGATTGTGTACGTGATTCTCGCCGCGATTATCTGGTATCTAGCTCCCTTTGTGTCGACGATGGCGGTGCGCTGAAAGCCTGGGGATCGTTGAATCCACGCAGGAAACCACGGCCTCGTCAACAGTGAGTGGGGCGGAGGGGATGCGTGGTGCATATCCCGTATCGTGGTTTCGGATTCAAGAATTCGTAAAGGTCGGGCATTCTATGGGTGACCCATCGTCCCTAATCTCAAGGTGAAACACATGCGCGCGTTCCTGCGTAAGTCCGGAATTCTCGTGTGGGTGATCGCTGCGATCATCCTTGCGACTATCCTTGGATCGATCCGTGTCGGCGGCAACCATTTGGTCCCCGTGGAGATCGGTCGTATCTTCGCGACGTTCTCGGCTATTTTCAGCCAGTTCCTGTCCTTCTCTATTCCGCTGATCATCATCGGCCTCGTGACCCCCGCTATCGCGGACCTGGGTCGCGGTGCCGGCAAGTGGCTGGGCATTACGACGGCGATCGCCTACGGCTCGACGCTCTTCTCGGGCTTCCTGACCTTCCTGGTGTGCGCCTCCCTGTTCCCGCGTCTGCTCGCCTCCACGCAGCTGGCCTCGGTGGCAGAACCCGGTAGCGCGCTGGATTCCTACTTCACGATCGAGATGCCCGCGCCGCTGCAGGTTATGACGGCCCTGCTGCTGTCCTTCGTGGTGGGCCTGGGCCTGTCGATGGTCCCGCGCGGCGTCCTGCGCAAGGGCTTCATCGAGTTCCGTGCTATCATTACGCGCCTCATCGAGACGATCATCATTCCGCTGCTGCCCCTGCACATCTTCGGCATCTTCCTGAACCTGACCTACACGGGCGAGGCCGCCTCCATCATCCGTACCCTGCTGCGTGTCGTGGTCGTGGTCCTGGTCCTCGAGGTCGTCATCCTGCTGACCCAGTTCTGCTTCGCCGGCGTGGTGGCTCGCCGCAACCCCATCAAGGCGCTGCTGACGATGATGCCCGCCTACCTGACGGCGCTGGGCACCTCCTCTTCCGCTGCGACCATCCCCGTGACGCTACGCCAGACCAAGAAGAATGGCGTGTCCGACGCGGTTGCTTCCTTCACCATCCCGCTGTGCGCCACGATCCACCTGGCTGGCTCAACCTCGAAAATCTTCTCCTTCGCATTCGCGATTGTCCTGACCCAGGGCCTGACGGTGTCCACCCTCCAGTGGGTCGGCTTCATCTTCATGCTCGGCATCACGATGGTCGCTGCCCCCGGCGTCCCCGGCGGTGCCATCATGGCGGCCACCGGTCTGCTCAGCTCCATGCTGGGCTTCGATGATGCGCAGGTCGCCCTCATGATCGCGACCTACATCGCGTTGGATTCCTTCGGCACCGCCACGAACGTGACGGGCGACGGCGCGATCGCGCTCATTATTGATCGCATGGCGCACGGCTCGATCGGTAACGAGGGCGACCCGGAGAACGCCCGCGAGCTGGCGTTTGACGGCATGGCCTACCTGGACCGCGTGTCGGTCGAGGGCGTTGTCAGCCCCGAGGATCTGGCCGATTCTGCTGCCCGTAACGGTGCGGAAGTCAGCGCGTAAGTCCTGCTCGACGCCCTGTGCGCGCCCGCCGGTTTCGGCGGGCGCGCACTTGTCGTTTCCTCGGTAATTGGGCGTTTGGCCCTAGTGGTCGGAGGCCTATGTCACGTAGAATTGACCACGATAGGCACATCGGGCCACCCGGCCCTCACCGTCAATGAAAGATGGCAGAACAATGAGCACAGTCCGTATCGGTGTCCTCACCTCGGGCGGCGACGCCCAGGGTATGAATGCTACCGTTCGCGCAGTGGTGCGCACGGCTCTGGCCAGGGGAGCGCAGCCCTATGCGATCCTTGAAGGCTGGCAGGGTGCATGCGACGGCGGCGACTCCATCAAGAAGATGGAGTGGTCGGATGTCTCCTCGATCCTCGCCGAGGGCGGCACGGTCATCGGCACGGCTCGCTGCGCTGAGTTCCGTACCTACGAGGGACGCCACCGCGCCGCCGCGAACCTGCTCGAGCACGGTATCGACCACCTCGTCGTCATCGGCGGTGATGGTTCCCTGTCGGGTACGAACGAGTTCCGCAACGAGTGGCCTCAGCATGTCGCCGAGTTGGTCTCCGAGGGCGTTATCACGCAGGAATTCGCGGACGCTCATCCGGCCCTCATCATCGTCGGCCTGGTCGGTTCCATCGACAACGACATGGTGGGTACCGACATGACGATCGGTGCGGACACTGCGCTGCATCGCATCCTGGACGCTATCGACCAGCTCACCAGCACCGCGGCCTCGCACCAGCGCACCTTCGTCGTCGAGGTCATGGGTCGCCACTGTGGGTACCTGCCCCTCATGGCTGCGGTCGCGGGCGGTGCTGACTATGTGTTCACACCCGAGGACCCGGCGGGCCAGGGCTGGCAGGACGACCTGGCCGAGCACCTGCGCCTGGGTCGCGAGGCCGGTCGTCGTGAGTCGATTGTTCTCGTCGCCGAGGGCGCGCATGATCGCGATGGGAACGAGCTGTCGACGCAGCTGATTGCGGACACGATCCAAGAGCGCACGGGTGAGGATGCTCGCGTGACGATCCTCGGTCACGTGCAGCGCGGCGGTACCCCGTCAGCCTACGACCGCTGGATGTCGACCCTGCTGGGCTACGCGGCCGTCCAGGAGATCCTCGACTCCTCCGCTGAGGACGAGCCCGTCATCCTGGGTGTGCGCCGAAACCGTATTACTCGTGTCCCGCTCATGAAGGCGGTGCGCGACACGCGCGCGGTCAAGGACCTCATCGCTGCGGGCGACTACGCTGCTGCCCAGGCGTCGCGCGGATCCTCCTTCTCCTCGATGGTCGGCATCTACCACCTGCTCTCTACGCCTCCGCAGCTGATTCCCGAACCGACGGGCGATTCGAAGCGTGTCGCGATCCTGCATGCGGGTGGTCTGGCTCCCGGCATGAATACGGCGGCCCGCGTCGCCGTGCGCCTGGGCATTGCGCGTGGCTGGACGATGCTGGGCATCGACGGTTCGTGGAGTGGTCTGGCGGACGACCGCGTGCGAGAGCTGAGCTGGTCCGACGTCGAAGGCTGGGCCTTCAAGGGCGGCGCCGAGCTGGGCACGAAGCGCGATGTCCCGCCGATTGAGCAGTTCTATGCGCTGGGCCGCGCTATCGAGCGCAACGAGATTGACGCGCTGCTGGTGATCGGCGGCATGAACGCCTACCTGGGCGTGCATGCGATCCAGGCCGAGAAGGACCGCTACCCGGCCTTCCGCATCCCGATGCTGCTGATCCCCGCGTCGATCGATAACAACCTGCCCGGCTGCGAGCTCGCGATCGGCACGGACACGGCGATCAACAACGCCACGTGGGCGATCGACCGCATCAAGGAGAGCGCGGCGGCCTCTAAGCGTTGCTTCATCGCCGAGACGATGGGACGCCGTTGCGGCTACCTGACCCTCATGAGCGCGCTATCCAGCGGTGCCGAGTACATGTACATCAACGAGGAATCCCCATCCCTCCAGCAGATCGCTGCGGATGCTGATCGGATGGTGAACTCCTTCAAGTCCGGCCGACGCCTCTTCCTGACCCTTGTCAACGAGTCGGCGTCCCGGTACTACGACCGTGAGTTCCTCGCCGACGTGTTCACCGCCGAGTCTGAGGGCATCTATGACGTGCGCCACCAGGCGCTCGGCCACATGCAGCAGGGCGGTGCCCCCTCGCCGTACGACCGTCTGCTCGCCACGCGCCTGATCGCCCGTGCCTTCGATCAGCTTGTCGAGCAGTTCGAATCCGGCGACCGCCGCGCCTACTACATCGGCCAGGTCGGCAACGCCGTCGAGGCGCGCCCGGTCAAGCACATGTTCGACGACCTGGACATCGTCAATCGCCGCCCCTTCCATCAGTGGTGGCTCGACCTCGTCCCGGTCCAGCGCATCGTGTCGCTGCAGAACCCAGGCATCGAGGCAGCCCCCATCCACATCGACGATCCCGTCGAGTAACGGGTCAGTCCCGGGTTTTCCGGGATGAACGAGGCCGTGGTTCCGTGAGCGCTTGCGGGCCACGGCCTCGTCCGTCGTCAGGGAAAACGAGGGTGACCGAGGGCGCATTGACCGCTAAACTGGAAGTCACATATCCCTACTGTCAGGAGCACTCATGAGTGATATCCCCGTGATCGACCCGACGATGACCCCCGCGTGGGACAAGCTCGACCAGCTGGCCGACACCTTTGAACCCGATCTGCGCAAGATGTTTGCGGACGATCCCGAACGCACGAAGAAGTTCACCTTCCAGGCCGCCGACCTGCACGTCGACCTGTCGAAGAACCTCGTGTGCCCCACGCTGCTGGGCCACCTGCTCGCGCTCGCCGAGCAGACCGGCGTGGCGGACCTGCGCGACCGCATGTTTGCGGGCGAGCATATTAACGTCACCGAGGACCGCGCCGTCCTGCATACCGCGCTGCGCCGCCCCGCGACCGACTCCCTGACGGTCGACGGCCAGGACGCGATCGCCGACGTGCACGAGGTGCTGGAGAAGGTCTACGCCTTCGCCCGCCGCGTCCGCTCCGGCGAGTGGGTGGGCATCACCGGCAAGCCCGTTAAGACCGTCGTCAACGTTGGCATCGGCGGCTCCGACCTCGGCCCCGTCATGGCGTACGAGGCCCTCAAGCCCTACGTGCAGAAGGGCCTGGAGTGCCGCTTTATCTCCAACATCGACCCTACCGACGCGGGTGAGACCACGAAGGACCTGGACCCCGAGACGACCCTCGTGATCGTCGCGTCCAAGACCTTCACGACGCTCGAGACCATCACGAACGCGAAGGTCGTGCGCGCCTGGCTGCTGGACAGTCTGCGTGAGCGCGGCATCGTCACCGACGAGGCCTCGGAGAAGGAAGCGATCGCCAAGCACTTCGTCGCCGTGTCGACCGCTCTGGACAAGGTTGCCGAGTTCGGCATCGACCCGGACAATGCCTTCGGCTTCTGGAGCTGGGTGGGCGGCCGCTACTCCGTGGACTCCGCCGTCGGCACCTCCCTGGCCGTCGCGATTGGCCCCGAGGGCTTCGCGGACTTCCTCGCAGGCTTTAACGCGATGGACCGCCACTTCGTCGAGACCGAGCCCGAGAAGAACGTGCCCCTGCTCATGGGCATGCTCAACGTGTGGTACTCGAACTTCCTGGGTGCCGACACGCACGCCGTCCTGCCCTACTCCCAGTACCTGCACCGCTTCCCCGCGTACCTGCAGCAGCTGACCATGGAGTCCAACGGCAAGTCCGTGCGACGCGATGGCAGCCCCGTTACCTACGAGACCGGCGAGGTCTTCTGGGGCGAACCCGGCACCAATGGTCAGCACGCCTTCTACCAGCTGATCCACCAGGGCACCCGCATGGTTCCCGCGGACTTCATCGCGTTTGCGAACCCGACCTGGGCGCTGGGCGATGGCGACGCCGACATGCATGAGCTGTTCCTGTCGAACTTCTTCGCGCAGACCAAGGCCCTGGCGTTCGGCAAGACCAGCGAGGAGGTGCGCGCCGAGGGCACGCCCGAGGCCATCGTCTCCGCCCGCGTGTTCACCGGCAATCGTCCTACAACGTCGATCATGGCCCCGGCCCTGACCCCGTCGGTCCTGGGTCAGCTGATTGCCCTGTACGAGCACATCACCTTCGTGGAGGGTGCTGTGTGGGGCATCGACTCCTTCGACCAGTGGGGCGTTGAGCTGGGCAAGGTCCTGGCTAAGCAGATCCTCCCCGCCATTGAGGGGTCGACCGAGGCCCTGGACGCGCAGGATCAGTCGACCCGCGCTCTCATCGAGTACTACCGCGCGAATCGGACGAAGTAGTCTCGTCTGAGTTCATCGGGGGTCGCGTCGGCTGGCGCGGCCCCCGCCGCCTTCTCTGCAGTACTGCGACCGGGAGATTCCGGGACCACTCGGTTTTCGCAGGCTTATTCAGTTCGCGACGCAGCCATTTCGTCACGGTCACAAGGGAAGCGCTCTTTTTTCGGCCGGAGTAAAAGAAAGCTTCCCTGACTTGGCGGTTATTTTCTGCGGCGTCGTCGATCTGTTTCCACTCGTCATCGGTCAACGAATCGAGCGTGGCAAGGACGTGAGCGATATCCTGCGTCTGCTGGTATGTGTTAGAAAAAGTGAGAGCACGGAGCAACATGGTTCTCGTCTCCTTGCGTGTCCTCGGCTCCATGGCGAGCCAAGTGCCTACACCCCGAGCGATTTCCGCTTCGTCTAGCGGTTCGGAGGGTATGAAGTCCTGCTTGGATTTCAAAAAACCCGTGGAGTGTTCCGCGCTGTCATAGCGTATCCAGAGGGCTGGTATATTGCGTCCTATCGCCCAGCCGATTTCCTGTTGGCACCACGCGCTATCAGTGTAGCCACGTGAAGCGATACACAGGAGAGCAGAACTCGCCTCGAGATGCTCGAGGAGCTTCTGCGCCCAATCCGCGCCTGGGTGGATCAAGTGGCTGGCGATGATGGTGTCAACCCCTAGGATTGCAAGCTCCTCGCGCAGTGCTAACGCGTATTTTTTGCCTTCTTCATTCTCGCGATGGCTTAGAAATACTTGCATGTGTTCTCCTGTTAGCCCTTGTTGGAGTGTTGAACTGACAACGAAGAGAGTCCCTTCGCGATCAATGCGCCAAGCTCGGAGGCACGCTGTGTGGTCACGACGTGTCGGTGATCGTCGTTGTTCAGGCCGGTGCGCGTGTAGTCAAACAGATTCTTGATCTCGTCGATTGCCTTCCGATAGGCATCACACTGGTTGATCTCTGCCAGCGCTTCAGTTGGGACAGGAAGATCTGGCCCGAGACCAAGCTCGCGTGCTAATAGGGCAGCGGCTCCGCCGAATCCGCCCGCGATGAACAGCGGCTGGTCTTTCCGGAGTGTATATAACGCCTCTTCGACGATTCCGGGGAGGTTGCCGATGTATCCGTTTGGATTGTCCGTTGACTGACGCCGTGTCTTTCCTCCGATCAGCAGGCGCGCGTCGCAGTACTGGGGGAGAGCCTGCCTAATTTGCTGGAGAGCACGGGCAGTCTCGTTCGAGTCGCCCTGCCATGGTGGAAGGTCATCAAAGTCCTCGATCTTGAGACCGTTTTTGTCGAGAACGACGATGGATGCGTACCTGGCGAAGTGATTGGCCGCTCGGCTGAGTCGTTTGATTGATGCTGGGGTGCCCAGGACAATACAGGGAACCGCCAAACTGAACATATGCCCGGGGTGTATGTTGTGCTGTTCATGATCGCCGCCTAGGCGTGCGTAGGCTTCGACCGATGCGGTGTAACTGGACACCGTGTCCATGACCGCCGTTGTCAGATCAGGGACGTGCGTGCCGGGAGCACCTGCATACAGGAGGCTGCCCCCGCCGATCAGCATCATTTGTGAAACTTCCGCAACAGCGCATTCAAGGTGTGTCGGACTCAGGCCGATAGACGACAGATTATCGGCTAGTGCCATTGAGACCCCGAGGGTCTTTCCGGTGAGTGGACGATCCTGCGACAGAAGCGGAGTTGTCAATTTGGGTTCGTCCGCGCCAAGCACTCCGCCCGCAGCAAAGAAAGACCTTGGGGTCAGTAGGTGCACCTGTCCTTTCTCGTAGCCCGCTTGGACACACAGGTCGACTAAGAAGTCTTGTTCGGCGGGGAGGAGGGGCGGGTCGGGGTGGATCAGCCAGAAGTGACTGTCATGAGGGAATGTATCCCTGTGTTCTTGAATGAACTTCAGTAGGACGGTGGGTTCAGGCGCGGTGGGCGGGGCGCAATCGAAGCCTGGGTGATTCTTGGACTGTGACGGTGATGGTGTTGTACTCGCCTTCGCGGCGTCTACGTGTGCGGAAATATCTTGGCAACGCCACAACGCGAATTTGAGAGCCTCATCGACGAGGCGGTTCAGAGCGGTGACAATGGCCTCGTCGACGGGATCCTCCGCTTGTGTTCCTTCTGGTGGTGCCCACCCCTTGGGGATCTGTGGACATGCGATTGTCGGTACGTGATCAAGGAGGAATGATCCGCGCGATTCTCCGGCACTGAGCGCGGAGAGACACACGATAGGCACTCCAGCGCGCTTTGCCTCGTACACTTCCCGCTGGGTCCACTCGCGGCTGGAGTAGTGATCCGTGCGCACCATAAGGAGCGCGCTCGTCCTGGCGCGCTCGCGTATGGCCTCGTCCCATTTCTCACCCGTCTGTAGGTCGAACACGTCGAAAAAACGCAGTAAATGAGTCCGGTGAATCTGATTCAGGACTCTCGTTGTTACGCCCGTCGTTGTGCACCCGGTGCGGTCTGCCTCGGGTATATCGGCTTGTGCATGTGACACGAAGATCCGTAGACGGGTGTCGGACGAGATAGATTCCATTCCTGCTTGGTGCCACAAGAGATGTTGGATGATCGCCTGTCCTACCCCGCGGGTTACCTCACCTGCAGCGTAGGCTTCTTCGCCGATGACGGGACCCTGGCAGCTGGCTAGCGGTTTCACGAATGGAGCGGAAGTGTCGAGGCCTTTCGCACCAATAATCGGGAAGATTAAGACACTGGGGGTGGCTGCTGAAGATGCACTCTCGCGCAGTGTGTCAAGACTCTTCAAGTACCTGGACCATGCACTGTGTCGATCCTCTGAGGCTTTGATCATGTGGCGGCCAATGACTGGGATAATGACAGTGAAAGGGGACGCAGTGCCACTCGCTGAGTCCTGGTAGCGGGCCTGCACATCGTCTGCTGTTGTGTCGACCGTGCCGCAGCGTGTAGGGATCGGCGCAGGTGCATCGCAGCCCGTGGTGCGGGGATAAGAGCGAGAGAAAACCTCGATCGCGCTGCCTGCCAGGCCGGAGAAGTGCTCCGAATGGTAGTGGTTAACCAGCCTCTCGAAAACATCTCGACCGCATTTGTCTTTTGGGTGCCAGATGACATAGATGTCGAGCACTGTAGGGGAGGGAGCTGCGAGTTCTTGCGCTAAAACAGTGGCCCGTGTGCTGTCTGTCATACTGTCTCAGTATAGGTGCGTGATGTTTGGTTGACAAGCTGCCCTGGACTGTATTCTAGGGAGTTTGTCTTATCGTGTCACTTGTTGACATGTTGTGGCATGCGTGATTGAAATACGTTTGGATACGCGCGCGTGCCCACTGCCCGGACGGACGCGCCGTCGAGAGGCATTGGGTGGCTGAGAGTGCACGCGCCCTATGTGTCAGGGTAGGCCTCGGTTTTCCGGGATGGGGACAGGCCTCGCTTCCAGCCGAAGAAATGTGCCGCGTCGGCGCAGACCGCGCCGAAAATGAAGAGAACGAGCGCTGCTCCCAGCGCTGGGTGGCACCGACGATGTGGACTCTTCCGACGATTAACTACCCGACGGCCAGGAAAGCCTCTAACTCAAGTATCTTTGCTATGAGCCCGGATATGGAGGTTATGGCTAACGCAGGGAGTGTCCCGAAGTCGAGGACAGCAATGCGAACATGGGTGCGAAGATGATGGTGACGGTTCCGAAGATTCCTCGCCTTTCGGGGCCATTGTGGGGCCCATATGTCAGTCATAATCTAATCGACCGCTCACTTCGTGTTGGTTGCGTGAATCCTCGAGGCACACAACTGACGCCTCGGGGTGGAACTAAGCCCCGAGGCACCGACAAGCGTGCTATGCCCGGCTTCTCAGGCGAGCACGCTGCCTGGCGAGAAGAAGCGCCCCTCCTGCTCCCACGCCGATGGCGATGCCAGGAAGACCCAAGTGTGCTCCAGAGTTCGCAAGCCGAGGCTCCTCGCCCGACGGGGAAGGGGTCTCCCCCTGGCTTGTGCTCGGGTTCGGTTCGCTCGGGGTGAGCGAGCGCGGGAAACGCAGCTTGGACCACACCAAGCGGTGGTCCGAGGTGGGAAATGGGGCGAGACCGGTCAAGCGGAAAAGCTCGTCGTCGCGTGTCGGCCAGAAGACTCCCGCCTCCTCGACCTGGGTGCCGACATTTGGTAGGACGTAATCAATGCGCAGATTCCCCGGCCGAGGATCGTCACTGAAGTCGCCGGTATCGTAGGCGGGATTCGTCCTATGCGTCAGGTTCGCGCCTCCCTGAAGCTCCGCTTCGCGAGTGCCTCCCAGCGAGGTCGGTGCCGTGTCGACGATCTGCGGGCTGGTCAGCAGCTGATCAATAGCCCCCGGGTACGAGTCCCCGTCGAGTGGATCCGAGTTGTAGTCCCCGAGAATCACGAAGTTGGCGTCCTCGGTCAGGCCTCCCTTCGCTCCGTTGTCGTCATAGAGGTAGTCGGCCCGGTTCGCCACGTAGTCGGCCCACAGGCGGATCTCATCGAAGTTTCGTTTCTTGTTACGCTGCTCGGCTCCGTCGAATGACGGCGGTGTCGGGTGTGCCGCCAGCACGTGGATCGTCGTGCCATCAACATCGATCGGCAGGTCCACGTGCGTCTTGGAAGACAGGGGGAAAGCGTTGAGCACCTCGTCGGAGTACCAACTGGTGCCGTCGCTTTTGGTGGGGAGAAGAGCGCCCGGCATGTCCTTCCACAGGAAGTGCTGGAAAGAACGAACCTGGTCGTTCTTAATCGGGTACTTGGAGTAGACAACGAAGCCGTACTGGCCCGGAAACTTACCGAAGCCCCAGGCATCGGATGGGCCGGTTGTGCTTCCGTCTCCGTCCAGGTCGAAGCCGCTGGGAACGCCCGTGTTCACTGAACCCGACCAAGAGTAGGGGTAAGACACAGGCTGGGCACCATTGTGCGGGACTTCGAGGTAGTTCGTGCGAAAGAGATCAACCGCGGCAGCGTTGGCCTCGTAGTCGAACTCGTTGATCAGAATGATGTCCGGATCCACCCGCTGAATGGTTTCCGCCACGTTGGATGCCTGGGCGTTGTCCGCCGTGGTGAGGTCGTCGAGTAGCTGCCCCGGCGCCTCTCGGTTGAGGCTGGCGTTGAACGTGGCCACCGTGAGGACATCGGTTGTCGAGGACGGTGCGGACTCGGCGAGCGTGGGTGCGGATGATAGAAAGCACAGGGCAAGGGGGAGAGATGCCGCTGTGGCGACCGCGAGGGGCTTCATCGTTGAATCTCCTTCATCACCGGGGGAGTGTGTATGACAGATGATAAATCCTCGGGGGATAACAAACAAGGAGGCGGTGACAGTGGTAAGAGAAAGGGCATAGCATGAGTCATGCGATTGCTGTTCGACGCAATCGTGCGAGTATCGAATCGAGGGTTCCATGGTGACAACGGCTTCCCTGGCATCCATGAGTGTGAGCGCTCTGTCCACGTTTGTCCTGCCGATCATCATCCTCGTTGTCGCTCGACGCAGATGGGGCTGCTCGCTGTGGTCTGCCGCCGTCGGCACGCTGGTCTTCGTTGTCTTCGCTCTCCTCCTCGAAGGGGGATTGCATGCGCTGGTCTTCACTGCGCTCCCCAACCTGCCGAGTAAACCGATGCTGTACACGATCTATGCCGCGCTCGCGGCCGGGGTGTTTGAAGAACTCGGCCGAGTCTGTGGATTCGCCGTTCTGCAAGCGAGCGACCGGCGTCCCGATGACGTTGGGCGCGCCCTCGGAGTGGGCATCGGACACGGAGGTATCGAGGCAATACTGCTTGTGGGAGTAGCGACAATCTCTAGCCTCGTGATCTCGGTGAGCATCATCAATGCGGGTACGAGCGAGGCTTTCCTCGCTGGCTTGCCCGACGCCCAGCGCGATATTGTGGCCCGCCAGTTCGAGTCGCTCATTAATACGCCCGCGCCGTTCTACCTGCTGAGTATCGGCGAGCGTACCATCGCCATTGCCTTGCACATCGCCCTGTCAGTCTTGGTCTGGATGGCGTTCACTGGGAGGGTTAGCCGCTGGTGGATCCTCGGAGCGATCCTCGCTCACGCCCTGGCAGACGCTGGGGCCGCGCTGTATCAGAGCGGGGTGGTGAGCGTCGTCGTGGCGCAGGGGTGGGCATTGATCGTCACCGTCATTCTTACACTGGCGGTGAGGCGAATGTATGCGTCCACCACAGCGCTGCTCGCTCGCGGAGCCGCGCAGACATCGTGAACGGGCGGCGGGTGGGAGTCTGCCCTCTCACGCGGCAATGTTGCGCACACGGTAGACGATGATGTCGCCAGCACAGCACGCGATCCACGCGCGCTCCTTGAGATCGTTCACGAGGCCCTCGTTCCTGTCGAACTTCTTCGCGTAGACCGAGGTCCTGGATGCGCAGGATCAGTCGACCCGCGCTCTCATTGAGTACTACCGTGCGAATCGTACGAAGTAGTCTCTGGCTCTTGTAGCTACACATCGGGGGATTGGCGGGAGTTGACGCTCCTGCCGCCTCGTGCGTATGTGTTTTAGTGCTCGATGTGCTCGTGGCTGGCGTGCTCGGGGCACTCGAGCTGGAACGTGGAGTGCGCGATGGGGAAGTGGTGGCACGCGCATTCGCCCAGCTCGTGGACGATGCGGTCGCGCGAGGGGCCGTCGGCCTCGTGCGTGACGGTCACGTGCGCGGTGACGGTCACCAGGTGTGAGGAGACGGCGGCCACGTGCAGGTCGTGCACGTCGATAACGCCGTCGACGCCCATCATGTGCGTGCGCAGTTCGCCCATATCCACGCTGGCGGGCGTCTCCTCCATGAGGATCGCGACAGAGCGGCGTAGGAGCGTGAGCGCTCGCGGGGCCATGAGGACGGCGATGAGGAGCGAGGCGATCGCGTCGGCGCGCGTCCAGCCGAAGGCCCATTCTGCGCCTGCTGCGACGATCACCGCGAGGGAGCCGAGAGCATCGTTCGCGACCTCCAGGAACGCGGCCTTCATGTTGAGGTTCGCGTCGCGCCCGCCCGCCAAGATTGCCAGGGAGACGACGTTCGCGAGCAGGCCGATGATGCCAACGAGGAGCATGGGGCCGGCCTCGACGGGCGGGGGAGAGATGAGACGCCACGCGGCCTCCCACGCGACCATGACGCTGATAATGAGGAGCATGCCGGCCTGCAGGGCGGCGGCCAGGACCTCGGAGCGCGCCCACCCCCACGTGTGCTTCTCGTCGCGTGGGCGGCGCGTCAGGTGTGCCGCGATGAGGGCGACGACCAGGCCGGAGGCATCCACGACCATGTGCCCCGCGTCAGCCGCCAGTGACAGGGACCCGGACCAAAAGGCACCGAGCAGTTCCGCGACGACGACGGTCCCCGTCACTGCGAGCGCCCACCCCAGGCGCGCGGCCGAGGCTCCCGCCGCGTGGGAATGATCGTGCGAGTGGCCACCTTCCGCGCCACCCGCGGAGTGTGCGTGGTCGTGGGAGTGGGCCACGGCCTCGTCAATGTGGGACGAGGCAGGGGCGGGTTTCTCCGATCCGGTGCCGCCGGGCGGGGGCGAAGGGAAAGTGCGCGACATGTCCTCAGTGTACGACCCGAGCGCGCCGAATGATACACCCAGCACGGGCCTCGTATGCTGTAGATCACGCGGGTGGGGTGCTCTGTTGGGACTGGGTGCCCGGGTCACACTGTGACGGACAACGTATCCTAGAAGGCAGAGCGCGGGGAACCCCGCGACTGCACGGGCACAAGCCCATAGGACTGTAAAGGAGCGCCACTCATGGCAGAACCTCGTATCGTCACCGTCACTGGCGCAGCCGGCAACATCGGCTACGCCCTCCTGTTCCGCATCGCTTCCGGCCAGCTGTTCGGCCCGGACGTGCCCGTCAAGCTGAACCTGCTCGAGATCCCCCAGGCTGTCAAGGCCGCCGAGGGCACCGCCATGGAGCTCGACGACTGCGCGTTCCCGACCCTGGCCGGCGTTGAGATCTTCGACGACGTCAACCGTGCATTCCAGGGCACCAACGTCGCGTACCTGGTGGGTGCCATGCCGCGCCGCAAGGGCATGGAGCGCGCCGACCTGCTCGAGGCTAACGCGGGCATCTTCGGCCCCCAGGGCAAGGCCATCAACGACGGCGCTGCCGATGACGTGCGTGTCCTCGTCGTGGGTAACCCCGCGAACACCAACGCCACCATCGCCCAGAACGCTGCGCCGGACGTCCCGGCCTCGCGCTTCACCGCGATGATGCGCCTCGACCACAACCGTGCGATCGCGCAGCTCGCCCACAAGACCGGTGCCGCGAACGCCGACATCAAGGACGTCGTCGTGTGGGGTAACCACTCGGCCGACCAGTACCCGGACGTCTCCTTCGCGAAGGTTGCCGGCAAGCCCGCGACCGAGCTGGTGGACGAAGAGTGGCTGTCCAGCTACTACCGTCCCACCGTCGCCAAGCGTGGCGCCGCCATCATCGAGGCGCGCGGCGCCTCCTCGGCCGCCTCCGCTGCGAACGCCGCGATCGACCACATGTACTCCTGGATCCACGGCACCCCCGAGGGCGAGTGGGTCACCGCCGGTGTCATGTCCGACGGCACGCACTACGGCGTCCCCGCCGGCCTGAACTTCGGCTTCCCCGTCACCTCCGATGGTGGCGAGTGGCAGGTCGTCGACGGCCTCGAGATCTCCGACGCGACCCGCGCCGGAATCGACCACAACATCAAGGCCCTCCAGGAAGAGTACGACGCCGTCAAGGCGCTCGGCTTCATCAAGTGAGGCTACCGCCCTCGTGGCGGTTGGTGGGAAAGGGCGCGCGCCCGGCTGATTGGCCG
>ERZ773234.310-NODE-310-length-15124-cov-4.701307_pt1 | contig 15124 bp, 15 predicted proteins | sample MGYA00580523_ERZ773234 | MGnify/ENA primary metagenome ERZ773234 (study PRJEB29015, sample SAMEA2738167) | human oral metagenome | biome: human oral; feature: human-associated habitat; material: saliva | place: China | collected 2262 ...
CTCCCCCCGAAGGCCCAACGATCTTCGTTCGTGGTGTCGAGCCCTGGTGCTCTCTCGCTTCGCTCGATGCGCTCCAGGACGACAACCACTCACTTTCGATCGTTGGGCTTCAGGTCGGTGTGCTCACCTGAATCGGTGGCTCAGATATCTGCTCACCTTTTCTGAAATTCTTTGGTTCTTAAAATGCTTACGAATGGCTTGAGTTTTTAAGCGTGCGGGCGTTCTGTTCTTAATCGCGGGCGCATGTGGTGCGGACGCGGACGCGCAGCCAATGGGGGTGTGACTTTTCAAAGCCCAGGATTGCTTCTGAGGTATCGCCCTAAAGACGCAAACCACCCCTAGAGGCTCTCTATGGGCTCTGTAAGAGCTTTTCATGCCTCAAGTGGGTAATCCGACGTTTTTTACTTTTTCGCCCGACAGAGAGCCGTCTAGCGGCTTTTTAGAGGGTGACAGGTTTAGACGCAGGCAATGACGCCAACATCCACCCCACCAACACCACGCCGCACCCCCTCAAACCCGACAAACACCACCAAAACTCCACTCCAGAAGCCCCAGAAGGCACCTCTAAGCCACTTTTACGCCAAAGATGATAGATTCCCCATCTGCACGAAAAAAGCCCCACAGAAACCACTGCAGGGCTTTGAAAAATTTTGGGGCACAAAAAAGAACTGCGTGCCACATTTCCTAAAATCACCGGGAAACATGGCACGCTGTCACAACCACACGACTACGACAGTTTGATCTTCTGTCCGTCGTTACCCAAAGTGTACATCGAAGCATTAGCTTCTGAACAACCACGCACCTCATTCACACCCACCAACGACGCAAACTTCGTCGGGGCACTCTTACACGCCCGAACCGTCACCGTACCATTTGCTACATCAACCGAAATACTACCGGTCATACCCAACGCGGCCAGCGCCTGATTACCCTCAGAAATCATGCGCCCCTGATCAACATTCCCATAGTCACTAGCCCCCGCCGCCACAGCAATACGAGCCACCGACTGCGCAGCACCAGTAGCCTGCGACTGCGCCGAATTCTTCGCCCCCATATCCACCAGCAAAACACCCATCGCAAACAGGAAAGCAGGCACCAAAACCATCAGCAAAACCGACTGCGCAGACCCCTCCTCACCACGAACACGAACCTTCTGCACAGCAACACGCAAGCGCGCTCGCAAAGTGGCACACAACGTCGAGGATACGGACTCAAGAACGGAGATCATAGTGGTCATCTTTCTAGTCGGTGAATGTGGTTCTAAGTATATATCTCTAGTACACATATACGAAAGAAGAGGTGGTAGAGAAAATGCGGGCCCAACAAACACCTGCCAGACCCGCACCCTCAAGAAGGAATCAGAAAAGAGACCTGCCTAGTCCTTCTTATCCTTCTTATCCTTCTTCCTCTTCTTCTTTTTCTTCTCCGCCTTCTCCTCCTCTGCTTTCTCCTTCTGCTCACGTTCAGCTTGCTCTTCCTGCTCCTTACGCCTACGCAAATCCTCCTCAGACTGACGCAACTGGTCATACACCGAGAACGTCGGGTAAGCGTACTCACTCTCCACCTTACGCATACGATGCTCACCCCGATGCTGCATCGCCGCACCAGTAAGACGCATACCAATACCAGGAGCAAGACCACCCGGAACCAAAGCCACCGCAGTACCGGCGTACTTCAACGCCCTACCCTTACGACTCAAATTCCTCGCCGAACGATAATGCTTCTTCGTAGCCGGACCCATATACTGACGCATCGCCGCATGATTCTGCGGAACACCCGAAGCCGCATAAGCAGGCTGCTTCTTCGCCCTGAAGGAGCGAATCGGAGCCAACAGCTTCGACCCCCTAGAACCACCAGCACCACTAGGCGCCCCAGTACCACCGGAACCACCCATGCCAGAAACCGCACCACCAGCACCACCGGAACCACCGCCGATACTCGGGGCAGAAACCGCATGCGCAGAAAACGCAGCAGGCGCACCAGCAAACCGCACCGGCATCGCCGCACCAGAAGAACCCTTCAAACCCATCTGCGACAAACGCTCCGCCAGACCACTGCCGTCCAGGCCGCGCTCGCGGAAGAATTCCCAGCTCTTTTTTGCAAGGAGGAAGATCAGCACAGCCATGACGATACTGCGTAAAATGGGTGCCCATTTCACGGTCGCGTCGTAGAACTGCTCCAGAATATACAGGTACAAAATCAGTACGCCGATGAGTACGCCCACCTGAAGGCAAGCAAAGAAAGTGCCTACTGCACGGTGGAAGAACTTCTTCCGATCAACCATCGGCAGCATGGCGTACCAGGCGTAGACAGTGGCCAACAGAGCATTCACACACGCATCAAATACTGACTTGAAAATTAGGACGATAAAGACAGCGACCAAGAACAGTGGCGCTAAAGCACCTAGCGTGTAGCTGGCAAGAAGGACCGCTCGACCCAAATTCGGGTTGTCAACCCAATTTTTTGTGTCGCTACACCCGCTAGAGCCGGTGATGGCATCACGGCGTTCATTGCTGGCCACGTCCTTATAGTCCTTTTCTCGGACCATGTTGTTGAAATCGGTCTTACACTTACCGTCCAAGTTCTGACCAAAAGCAACCATCATGTAGGGTTCACGCACCAGAGCAGAACCCAAAGAACGGGTAATGATGTCCTGAGGCTTCTGATTCGTCAGCCCCTGCCCCATACCGCTGGCCTCAACTTGCTGCTTCTTCTTATCGTGCAGATAAATTTCGGAAGCAATATCCGAAGCCCACGTGGTCGAATTCAGCAACCAGCCGGTCTGCTTGGACCCGTCATCACCTTTGTGATCACGAAGCTTAGCGGTCGGGTTAGCCAGAGCAGATCCTGAAATGAGCGAGACAACCGCTAAGATAATCGCCAACTCTGCCAACGCTGCGCCACGGCGACGCATCATGAAGAAAGCAACACTAAAAACAGAAGCCGCCAGAGTGAGAATCAGCGGCTGAATGTGCATGCGCTCCATCAAAGGAGCAACCTGGGAACCGATGAACATAAACGGCGAGAGCAACCAGTCCAGCCATTCGAAGGACAGCACATAGTGCAGCAAAGCCAAAGCCAAACTGACCATGCCGTAGTGCATGCCCCACATGAAGTCCAGGATATTTCCGATGATGGTCTTGTTGTAGGTGAAAGCATCACCACGGTCCAGCGGCAACGTGGAGTAGCGGTTGAGCTCGATACCCTCTTTATCCTTCAGATTCGAGGTATCCAAGAAGAAGGTAAAGGCATCTCCACCGCTACTTTTCTTGGCCTCATCCGCATGCACCACAGGGTCCGTGACTGCCGCCAAAATCAGATACAAACCCATGACCTTCAGCGCCAAAGCAGTGCGCGGGCGGCGCGCAGCAAACAGACACCACCACTGCACCAAGACAGCGGTAGGGCTCTGATACTGCCTCAAAAACGAAATCATGAGAAAAAATCCAATCAATAACTACAGCCCAAAAAGGACCTAAGAACTAGACCCCAACCAGCGCACTAGCACCAGAGGCCTGTACCTTCTGCTGCTGAGCCACCAGACTCCTCTTCTTCGGAGGAGTCGTCAGCGTCGCCTTACGAGTCTTCGGATCCAGCGGCAACTGAATCTTGATTTTGCCGATACGAGAATTCACATCACGGTAAACGCACTCACCACGACGCTCCAGGTCATCCTTCGGCGACAAACCAGCCAGCAACTCACGGTACTCAACCACGTCATAGCCTTCCTGAAGCCACGACAAGTTCACATTCGCCAACTTCGCATCACCCGTACGGAACAAGAAACGATGCGGAATCAGACCCTGAATTACCTCGGTACCGAAATCACGTGCAGAGTGTGAGCCCAGACCAATCGCCGCCTTATGCTTACGGCCACGACGAATCATCTCCTCAACACGGTGACACGCCTCCGGAGAAGCAGTTAGGTGCGCCGCCTCATCCACCAAGAACAAAGAATCACGACGATCATCACGAGTAGCAATCGAATACGCCGTCGCAGCCACATGACCATACGTCATATACGCAATCTTCTTCGTCAACGTCATCTGCTGACGCATCTCAGCAGTAGACAAATCACTCTCAGACGGCAAATCAAGACCATGGGTTGCAAAGATAATTGCCGGAGCATCCATATCCAACAGAGGCAACGAATCATCGAACAGGTACCCGACATAGCTACTATCAGCAACCGTATCGAGCATCAACGCCGTATTCCTCGCCTCCTTCGCCAAATGCTCAGGCACTCCCCTACCGGTAGCCAACGCATCACGCAGCTTCGACACCGAGGTAATCTCATGGAAGTACGGGTTATTATCCTCACTCAGAAGACGGCTAATAATCAGACCAACCGGGCTACTGGAATTCATAGAGAACAACATCGAAAACAGGTCCAACACCTGCTTCTTACCCTCGTTCTTCACTTCCTTCACACGCTTCCTAATGTCCTCTTCATCCTCACCCATCTCACGCATCACACGCTCAACGACCTCAGCCGAAGCAGCAGCAACACGCAACGGATCCAGAGAAAAACGGGGACTCTTAAACTCCATAATCACCGTATCGGTCATCGCCTGAGCCAGAGCAGCCCATTCCTTATTCTCAGAGTTATCCACCGCCAGCACCTGACCACCACGATTAATCGTGTGAGCAGCCACCGTCTTCAAGAAAGCAGACTTACCCGAACCCAGCTCACCAACAGCACCAAAGGAACCAGACATATCCGCCTCAGCGTTCGCACCAGGATCCATATACACCGGCGTATTACGACCAGAAGACAGATTCTCAGCAATCAAGAACCCCCGCTCCTCACCCAGCTGGGTCTCCACCAAAGGAACACCAATACTAAAATCAAAACCAGTCGTCACCTGAGTCAGCTCATTAGCAATAGTGGAAGCAACCGTACCCGGCAACATATCCCACCACAAGCTGCGCTGATCTCCCACCGGAGCATCCAACAAAAACTCATTCGAAGCATAAAAATCCTGCACCAGCAGAGCCTTCTCCTCCACCAACTCAGGAGAATCACCACTGACCGAAAAAATCAGCGACGCATTCACCTTCACCTCACGGTCAGAAGCATTCAGACTCTCCGTGAACTCCTCCAACAACTTCGTAGACTGAGCCAACTTCGACAGACCACCAGAAATCATCCGACCAGAACCATCATGCTGAAAATACTGGTCCGCAATATTCTTCTCACTAGCAGCACTATCTCGAGCCGCCTGAGTCTTCGACTGCACATTAATACGCAACACAAACTCACAGTCCACCGGCAAACGATTAATAACCTCCAAAAACTCACCACCAGGGAACGTAAAACCACCCACAGGAGTAGAAGACATAATCATCTGCGCCTGATACGTCGGCGCCGCATCAGGATGCTCAACCTTCAAATAGCGACGCTTAAACGCCTCCATACGCGCAGCAGCACCCTCAAGATCAGACATGCCACCCTCATCCAGCAAAGGCTCCGGCAACGACCGCAAATTAGTCCACGAATCCGCACGATTTGTAGAAGTAATCCTCGCATCCGACGGATACGGAGCCTCATCACCAATACCGCGCATCTGGGAATGATCCCAAATCCACTGAATCGCCTTCATCGACACCGGCACCGGACGAAACACCGACGGAATACGCATCGACAACTCACGAGCACGACGCTTCCACCGACCAAACATCGCCTCCGACGGAGTCGTCACCGGCAACCCCAAATGAGACTGAACCGGCTGATGAGCCGCCCACGCCGCATCCTTAAAACGATTAATCGGCTGAGACCACGTAGAAAGCGGAACCGTAATAAAATACAAACGCTCACCAGAAGGAGTACGCTCAAGCTTCTCCAAAGTAAGCTTCGCTTCATTCGCCCACCCAGGATTCTCACCCAAATCAATACCATCAATCATCGACTTATAAATACTGACCGGATCAGTATCAGCCACAAAAGAATAGATAGTATATTCACCACGCAAACCCTGAAAAAGACTCTGATGCGCAGCACGAGCAGCCACCTTATCATCAGTCAACGCGTAACCATACGGCAGACCAGTCAACGCAAAAATCGCATGCGCAACACCATGCTGAGTAACAAAAATATTCTCTCGACCCCACAGAAGGGGATTCTTACGAGTGGAAGCTGCCATAATATTTCTCTATCTCTGTACTTCGTTAAGGGGTATTGTTTCGAGCCGCAAGAATGTTCTCTAGCGTAGATTTACGGACAGCACCTTGGCCTGTAGCCTGCGGCGCAACCGAACCGGAAGAAGCGGTAGGGGAAGTAATGGTGATTGGACGTGCGGGTACGGGGGCTCCATATGAAGCGTCCAGCTGTTGCAGCGCTCGCATCTTCTCTTGCCGTTTCTTATCGGCAATCTGTTGGCATTGCTGCTCGGTTTTGAAGGGGCGGCGCAGCTTCGGCTGCTGAATTTTGAAAGGGACACCCCGGTAGAGGCCGGTTTTTGAAGTAGTGGTCGCTGATGCCGCTGAGGTCAACACGTTGAAGAGATTGCGGCGGGACTCTGGGATTCGGCCCGTCATATAGGCAACTCCCCACGCACCCATAACGACCAAAATCGCATCAGTGAGAATGAAGCCGGTGGAGAAGAACCAGGCGAACGCCTGCCACAACACCAACAACGCAATAAACCCTGCAATGAGCTGCGGCACCGTATAGGGGCCGCCCCACAGGCGGGTGCCGTCGATGAGTCGACCAACCATCATGGGGATCTTCATCGCACGGGTGAAGAATTTGCCGACATACACGTCATCATCAAGATTCTTCATCGGATGCACTCGCTTTCATCAGAGGTTTTTACGTGGGGTGTGGGCGTTGTGGCAGGCGTAGCGGGTGCGCCTTTTTAAGCGCCGCCCTTAGTGAAGGTGTCGAACCAACCAGCAATAGTCACGATGCCGTTCATCATGACCAGCCACCAGATGACAGCAGCAACAGCACCGGCACCAATAGCCTTCGGGATAGTGAAGCCATTCTTGAAAACCATGTAACCAACGAAGCCAATAGCGACGGTGGTAATCACAGCCTTGATAGCAACGTCAGCCTTTGCCGTAGTGGTAGAGACCCAGCTGAAGAAGTCAGCTGCGCCCAAAGGCAGGTTTGCAAGGGCTAGGGTGAACAGTTCCATGTTTTTTCCTCTCTTTTAGGACAAGTAATTGTGGGTGTGGTTAGGAAATTTTCGGGGTCGTATCAATGCTTTTGACCTCCCACCTCCCTGCACGGGAAGCCATGGTCAAAAAGTAGGTGGACGTCTGAGACGAAGTGCCTTGATCAAGCTGAGCCGTCACCAGCACCTGAACCTCAGTACCATCCTTAGCAGCCGTCTTAGCGGACATCTCATCGGTGGCGTTCAAGTTCTGCACCAAAACCTTCGAGTACGGCGCCGGGGTAACTGCCGTGATGCTGCTACCCGGTGCGGTGTAGCGGCTCACCTCACCGCTACCGGCCAAGTAAGCGGTCAAGAATTCCTGCACCGCAGCCCGAGCCGCCGGATCACCAACCTGCTTCGGATACTCGAACGTCGTATCAGCCGCCACCGCGCCGGGGGCAGCAATCGGAGCAGGAAGACCCACCACCGACAACGTCCCAGTGGAGGTATCCGTCCGAAGCACAACCTGCCACCAACGCTGAACCCACGTCGTCTTGGGCTCCTCACCCGTCACAGCAGAGGCAACGGTGGTCTTCACATCCCCAGTCACACGCACGGTGACCAGGTCACCGGACTTCGTGAAGCCAGCAGCCCGTAGACCGCGTGCCTCCGTCGGAGCCTGAGAATTCACAGGAACATTCACGTACGTATCCAGCGTCGAATGCTCAGTATTCGTCGCCTCCAACCAGGCCTGAACATAACCGACAGCCTTCGCCTCAGCACTCGTGTCAGTAATATTCAGCTCCGAAACCGCCTCAGGACGAGAAGCCTGCGCAGACTCCTGAGCCTCAGAAGCTGCACCCATCGCCGTACACGCCATGAACAACGCCAGACACACCGAACCGTACGCACACCCCATAACGCCATAAGTCAAAAACCTGCTCGCAGCAGTACCACCCACAGGAGGATCCAACGGAGTACCCTCCGGACCCCCCTTCAGCTTCTTCTGACCAAACAGAGCACCCAAACCCTTCTTCACAGGCTCCTTCATCGGCACCTGAACCGGCTGATCCTGAACATCATCAATATCCTGATGCTCACGCCGCAAAAGATTCTTTAGCACTCTGACACCTCACCTTCCTCATCAGAACCACTCATCACCCGCTTCGCCGCAGCATTAGCACGCCGCAACTCATCACTAGCCAAAAACGCAGCAGCAGCCTGCTGCGCAGACTGACTAAACGGCCGATCAAGCAAATCGATAATCCGCTCAACCAGAGCATCCTCACCAGCAGTCATCGCCGACAAATCATCCAAACTACGGGCCAAAGCGTCATCCGAAGCGGGCATCAATCAGGTCCTAACTCAACAAGGGGACGAAAAAATCTAACAGTCACACCAATAAAGGCACCCACCAAACCTCCTCACACCTCACCCCCACCCCAAAAAAATAAAAAAAATTTAAAAACCCCACCGACAAGCCAAAACACCCACCAACACCAGACCCAACACCAGACCCACCCCACCCCAAACCCAGAAAAAAATCCAGACCCACTTTTGCCTACTAGAGATAAGGAAACCACCACACACCACACCTCAACGAGGAGCCCACCATGACCACCCCCCTAAAGACCACCACCATCATCGACACCCTCAACCGTGACTGGACCACCACCCAACACACAATGGTCCTCTTCCAAGACGCACCCATGCTCGCCGCCGACGTCCTACACCTCATGCTCACCACCGCACCCGGCCCCACACAAGACGCCATCTGGCACGAAGCCATCACCCGCGCCCTCACCGGCGACACCATCATGGAACGCACCCTCACCCAATCCACCATCCCCTGGATCCTACGCCTCGCCCGCCAAAACGCCATCATGCAAATCCTCACCCACCGAGGCGAAACCGAAGACGCCCTCAGCATCCTGGCAGGCGCAGCCCTCGAAGCCATCCGCAAATACCCCACCCACCGCACCGAAAAAGTACGCGGCACCCTCTTCTACCGCCTCCTACGCATCGTCACCCGCCTCAAAGACACCTACACACACCCCATCAACACCGAAGACCCCACCAACCACCACACCCCCCACACCTTCAACGACACCACCACCAACCACACCGCAGCCACCGAAGCCGTAGACCGCCTCCTCGGCGACGCCCTCAACGCAGGCACCATCACCGCCGAAGAATCCGACCTGCTCATCGCCTACTACACCGACGCCGCTGCGCTCGCACAGCGTGAGGGTTGCTCTGCTAAGGCTTTGGAATGTCGTGTGCGTCGTGTGCGTAATCGTGTGCGTGATGGCCTGAATTTGGCGTAAAAATAGGTCAGGTGGGTTCCAATAAACAAAAGGTGCACATCTTAGTGAACATGTTCACTAATATGTGCACCTTTTTTGTGTTCCCAACAAACACAAGAGGGGCAGCCCAGCAATAACACTGGACTACCCCTCAAACACACGTCTTTACTTGACGTTAACCGCGTACCCGTCCTGCACACGAATCATCTGCGTACCGTCCATCGGCTCCTCATGGATGAGTACACCGGACTCGTCCCCGGCGGTCCACTCCACACGGTACAGAAGCGAAGACGTAACCCTGTAGACATCCTGTTTTTTAGCCTTCCACGAGCAGGCGGAACCGCCACGTGGCTCACCCGCATACACCGGGCCCGGATCATCACACTGGATAAAGCCCTGGACGCCACTCTTCTGACCATCGAAGTACACGTTCATCGCCATAAAGCTAATCTTCAACTGAACGTGTGCGTCACCGTCCGTGGACTCCACAACAATCGGACTCCTCTTGCTCGACGAGCGGGCCTTCGACGGCGGAACCCACGCCCACACATAACCCTGAGTAAACACAAACGCGTCCGGGCGCACAGTAGCATCAGACGGCTGAGTGCTCACCACGAGCTTCTCAAAATCGTAATCCGCGAGCGCATCCTCAGCCAACTGCGCGCCCGCCTTCGCGGCAGTAGCACGAGCCTCAGCCTCACTGGTCGGAATCATCACAGGTTTAGTAGATGCCAATGATGGCACGCCTTTACCGACCGGCTTACATTCAAACGTGGTGTGGTACCGCTGCTTCTTAGCGGGTGCAGGCGCTTCCTTATCAGAGGCATAGCACGACTCCGGGGCATAGAACCACTGCCCGTCATCGGTCTCGCAAGGAACTTCCAAACCGCCCGATGCAATGCAGGTCTGCCCCCTCATCGACGCCACAGGCTGAACCACCGGAGCATTCCCTGCGTCGCGGTTCTCATTCACCACCACTGAGCTATCTGATGACTTCTGCTGCTGCTTATTCATAATGACCTGAGCGCGAGAGTTCGACACATCTACGCTCACACTATCTGCGCTCGCTGGCCCAGCAAAGCTTCCAACCAGAAGTGCTGCCGAAGCGAGTGCACCGATCTGCGTCTTGAATTTCCTGCTCATTGTTGTCTCCTCTACGACGAGGCGCAACCACTGTTGAGCTGGCGTGCGCCTGCGTACATGTAACGGCCGTCCTGCAAACGGATCACCAGAACCTCAGCGGTAGAGGTCGAATCCTTGCCGACGATAGCGCGCTTACCATCAGGAGTGTGTACCTGCGTCCAGTCAGCGCAATACGTTACCTTCAGGTACGAGTAAGGGTGAGAGGATCCGTCCTGGTACTTAGAGCTCAGTACCTCGGATACCTGCATGTCACGAATCGTTACGTTGCCGGTAAAGGGGCCGCCGTTGCCTTCAACTCCGTCACGGGAAGCCTGAATCGTTTCCTTCACCTGGTCCAAGGTTCCAGGCTCCACGAACCGTAGCAGCTCCTCGTCGCTGGTGTGCTCGAAGTCCCCGTGCATCCAGGCATTCAGCATTCGGTTCTCGTTCGCTGCAACCCGCTTGGCCGCTTTAACCGCTGCCTCCTTCGCAATCGCGGCATCGGCATTCGTATCATCCGCCGCACGCACCTCAACCACCTCGGACCCCCTCGGCTCTGCAACCACCGAGGCAGACGCGGCCGCCGAAGCCTTCGCAGTCGAGGCCGAAGGGGTGGCCACGGCAGACGCGCTCGCCGAAGCAGTTGCAACCGGCGCGTTAGATGCAGAGGCGGTTGCGGAGGATTCGCTGGTGGCCTGTCCGCCACCGCATGCAGAGAGTGCAAGCAGCAGGGCAACAGACATGGAGGCCAGGCCGGTGCGGGTGTTTCGATCAGTGAAGTTCATGGCAGGTTCTTCTCCTTGTGGTTGTCAAAAGTCTTCTCTACAGTGCCCCTGACGCACACCATCGGTACCAAGGGGGGGGTGTAGTGGGTATCGGTTATTCGCTACCCCTTTAGCATAAGCCCCATAGCATCAGGTTTCGGCGTCCATGGGGTGCCGCTAGTCCTTCACCGAAGCGCCACGGGCTGCTGCGAAGCCTGAATACTTTACCTTTTCAGCTGAGGTATCGACTCCGTAGGTGTCCGCCAGGTAATTCAGATGGTTCTTGATGGAATCCCAGCACGCTTGCGCTTCGGTGGCGGTGGTGTCCGGCGCCTTCAGCTCGGCGGCGCATTCTCGGCAGATTTTGCCGAGGATTTCAGTGTTGTGTTCAGAGCAGTTTCCCTTGGGGAGGTCAGCGGTGGGCGCCCCGTGGGTAGGTGCCGGTGCGGTAATACCCAGCAGGGCAGGCTCACGCACGATAGCGGTAGTGACCAGAGCCTGGACATTACCTACCGAGGCAACGCGGCTCAGCACCGTGTCGATAGCAGAGCGCAGGGCACCGTTGGAGACGGCGGTGGTGTTTACGCCGTTGTTGTCCAGGTGTGTACGTAGTTCACCGATATCAACGCCTTCATGAGTGGGGATGGTGACGATTTCGGGATGGGTGGTTTGCGGGGTGATGGATGTGGATGTTTCAGTCAGTTTAGGGTTCTGATGGTTGGTGGGGGTGTGCTTCTTTGCAGGTGCCTGTGCAGGTTTGGTGGTGGCGCGGCGGGAACCCCAGCCGAGCAGCTTACGATGCTCAGGGGTGACTGGGGCGAGATAGATACCGCTGACGCCGCGGCGGCTTCCTGCACCGAATTCGCGAATGTACGTGTGCACGTCGAACGTGGGGCCCAGCGGGGCGAAATATTCACCGGCTGCAGTGCGCAGTGCAGTGCGGAAATTTTTGCGGAAATCCAGTTCTGCGGTTTCGGCGCCGAACTGCGAGGCCAGGGCTGACCATGGCAGGTAGGTGCCGTCTCCGTGTAGGCGGGGCATGCGCCCTGCTAACCACAGGTAGGCGTCGCCGACCATCGGGGAACGGGGGTGTTTATGGGTGACCTCGCGCCAATTCTCGATCAGGATCCTCATAGACCCCTCGACGGGTGAGGCTTCGGCGCTGATGCGGTCGAAGAATTCCTGGCTGAGGACGACGACGGAGCGGTAGGCGTCGTCGAGCAGCCCGTCCTGGTCAAAATACAGGTCTTCGCCGGAGCCGATGAGGAATTTTTCGGTGGAGAAGTTTCTTCCTGCCAGAGTTCCGGGGTGGTGGATGGTGATGCTCAGATCCAAGATGGCGCGTAGCTGGTTCTGGACCATGGCCCTGTTGGCGGCGGAGTAGGGAATGTCCATATCACGCAGGAGGCCTCGCCAAGTGCGGGAAATCTCGATAGTACGCTCACCTGCTTCGAGAGCGGAGGATACCAGCCACATGAGAACTTCACGTCCGATACGGCCGTAGGGAATCATGCCAGATTCGAGGTTACCGTGGGCGTTGAACTTTTTCGGCGCGGTAAACAGCACGGAGATGTCGCCGTTGGTGCGGACCCAGGACGTCTCAGTAGTGCGCTTGTACGGCAGGGAGTGGTTGATGAACAGCCAGGGGTAGTGGGCGACCGTGTGGTCGGTAAATGCGAGGGGGCCAGCGGTTTGGGGGTGCTGGAGGGTGCCGCCGGTGGGGGCGGTGTGCTCAGCGATTACCTCGCTGATTGTCTCGTTTCCGGCTACATTGCCGGTGGACTGGGTACACGTGGGTACGGTAAAATTGCTCATTGTGACGCCTAGCTGTTGTAGCTGTTGTAGGTGTTGCCAACGGTCCCGGGTGTTCGCGCACCGCGGGGCCATCTTTTTGTTGATGCTCTCACACTATCGGCCTGTTCTTCAGGGTGTCAAGCTGCAGTTCAACTTCCATGTCGTCGTTGTCGTCAGTCCTTTCCGGCTCAAAAGTTTTCCACAGCCCCTCGTGCCTGCCCATGCGGATGATGATAGGTATATCTTTAGGATTATTCTTTAGGGGCGCTTTTTTTGAACACCGATTCTGTCCAGTAAATACAAGGGATTTTAGGGTTTTCCACAGGCCTAGTGGGGGAGTTGTCATCCCGGGTTGCGGGAGTTCTAATCCCGAGTTGGGGGAGTTGTCATCCCACCTAGCAGGAGTTGTCATCCCAGCCTCAAGGGGGTTATCCACAGGATAGGGCCTGGTAATGTAAGTAAAAAAGTGATAGAAATCACCATGCTAAAACTTGAAATTGCTCCAATGTCCTAGAGCTAAATTTCTTCCTCGAGGCGTAAAACACCCCAGGCCTCACCTGAAGGTAATTACAGTGCGAAAAGGTGCACATATTAGTGAACATGTTCACTAATATGTGCACCTTTTGTGCATGTGCTGATAGATGGTGCCGGGGGTGCTGAAGGTTTACTCTCAGTACCCCCGGTAACATACGGGGCTAGATTGATGATGCACTCCGCACTTGGTGGAGTGTGCCCCGCTTGACGCCACTACAGTGGGTTACTGCTGATCGCCACCGGTGCCTTTTGCCTGCTTCTTTTCGCGTACGCGGCGACCCCACTCCCCAAATTCGGGGCGGCTCGTGTACTCTGCATTCCACGCCTCCGCGGTTGCCGGCAGCCAGATTCGCTTCTCGCTATGCGACATAAAATCGGGTTCGGGCAGCTCGCCTCGGCGTATTAGACCTGCAGGGGTCATGCCAAGGAAACGCGCCATTTCATTGACGCCTACAATCAGCATGTCAGTCATAGGGTTGACTCCTTTCAGGGGTTAGTTGTTGCTGCGGTGCTTCCGGATGTACCACGCGAGCGCGTGGCAAATGATTGCCAGGGTGAGTAGCCCGAAGGTTAGCCATGAGACTGCGGGGTACTTCGGGAATACTGCGATTGCGCAGGCGATGGTGATTACGTAGGGGAAGAGGGTGGACAGAATCTTCTTCATTAGTTGTTACCTTATGTACCATGAATGTATCGGGTGCCTTGCACCCGGTACTTATTGAGTTATCAATTTCCGGGTAATCGGTTGATTACCTGGCTTACGTGTTGAAGTGTTCCCCTTCAACACTATAACTATAACACTAGCTATAAGTATAAAACAAGTCGTTTCGGGTATTTTTTTGAAAAAATTTCCCTGAATTTTTTCAGGGGGTATTTTTGCGCCTATTCCCAGCCCTCTAAGGCGCCGGATTCACTACGTCAAACCCTCTTGACTACCACCGGCTAAACCCCCGGCGCAGCGCCTTCTAGAGCCCTTCTAGAGCCTGAATCCTTCACGCCCCCCATTTGACCCCCGGTGTCCTAGCCGCCCCCCTTACGGCGCTACCTCCGAAGCCTTCAAGAGCCGCCTAAGACGCAAAAGGTGCACATCTTAGAGAACATGTTCTCTAAGATGTGCACCTTTTATTTTTGTGCCACTGACAAGCAACTACATCATTTATTGGATGGTATGTCCCATTGGTAAATTAGTCTTTGCTGCAGTGATTTTTTACTTTACGTATCATGAATGTCTTGGGTGCCTTGCACCCGGTACTAGAGCCGCTACTCTAGTACCGGGCTTGAGGCTTTTACCGCTTACTTGTCGCCGGTTTTACCCTTTGGCATCTTCCAGCTTTCAATCAGCTTAGCTATGCCGCTCAGGGCGTTACCGAAACCGCCAAGGGCGGCACCGATAGCGGTGAGCAATGCGGCAATTTCCATAACATTCATGAGAATGTACCTTCCTCTATAGAGTTATCAATTTCCGGGTAATCGGTTGATTACCTGGCTTACGTGTTGAAGTGTT
>ERZ773234.316-NODE-316-length-15063-cov-8.201692_pt1 | contig 15063 bp, 10 predicted proteins | sample MGYA00580523_ERZ773234 | MGnify/ENA primary metagenome ERZ773234 (study PRJEB29015, sample SAMEA2738167) | human oral metagenome | biome: human oral; feature: human-associated habitat; material: saliva | place: China | collected 2262 ...
AATGCCTGGCCGCCGCAGGCAGGCCGGTGGCCCGCACTGCGGCGGTGGGTGATTCTTGGAATGACTTACAGCTACTAGCTAGCGCCGATACGGCTGCCGCCATGGAAAACTCTGTGGATGGCCTGCGCGAAGCGGCCGGTGGTCACAGTGTGCCTAGCGTGGCAGCCTATATCGATCAGTTGCTGGCGTAGCGGTAAACGTTGGTTTCGCGCAGCTCGAAGCCGCAGCGTCGGTAGAGACGGTTGGCGGCTTCACGGCTGGGGCGGCTGGTTAGGTCAACAGTGCGCGCGCCGATCTTCTGGGCGTGTGCCACGGCGGCCTCAACCAGCTGCTGGCCTGCACCCATACCGCGCGTGCCGGCGTCGACCACCACGTCCTCAACCCAGGCGCGCACGCCGGTGGGGATAGCGAAAGTGGCCAGGGAGAGCATACCCAGGATGGTGCCTGCCTCAACCTCGTTGCCGTCGGCAGCGATGACGGGCTTGTCCGTGCGGAAAACGAACAGGTAGACACTGTCCTGGTCTACCAGGGCCTGGGTCTGCTCGGCGGTGAGGGGCTTGGCGCTGCGGCTCAGCTGCGGGATTAGGCGCTCCATGGCAGCTACTAGCTCAGGGGAAGACTGCTCGATCAGTTCGACGCTCATATTTGCCTTTCAAATTTACTTTGGCTGGCTTTAAGCCTAACGCCTGGCGTAACTAGCGCACTACCCCACGCCGCCACAACACACTTTTACAGGGCCTGAACGGCTTACAGGGCTAAGGCGGCTTACAGGCCCAGGGCGGCGCGTTCTTCGCTACCCACCCAGTAGCGGGTGTTCTCCAGGGCGCGGAACCAGCGGGCCAGCGCCGGCCAGAAGCTGATTGAGGGCGAGCCCAGCTCATCACGGGCGGAGTACTCGTAAGACTGGATCTGGGTGAACAGCAAGATGTCAGCAGCGGTGGGCTTATTGCCGCACAGGTACTGGCCCACGGCGGTCACAGCAGCCAGGTAGGGCATCTCGGAGAAGGTCATGACGTCCTCGCGGGCAGCCTCCATGCCGGTGGCGCGCGCCAGCAGCGTGTCAATCACGTCAAAAGCTGTGAATAGGGTCAGCACCCCGGCGTCAACTAGTTCAGTGTCGCCGTCGGCGTGAATAATCTTGCCCTGGGGGGCGGCCACATGCTCATCTAGCCAGCGCTGCCAGGCGTCAATGGCCAGGTGGTAGGGCTCAGGGTAGAGATCGGGAGCACTGGCAATCTGGAACGGCTTCCAGGCCGTAGCCAGGTCAAAGAGCAGGTCAGCAGAGGAGTCCATAACCACTTCCCCGCTGGCCAGTTCAACCAGGGCGGGGATGGTGGGCGGCGGGGTGTAGCCGGGGGTGTTGGCGTAAACCTCAGCCACTGAGGTGGCGTGCAGTACCGGGTCCTCGCCGGGTAGGCCAGAGCCATCAGTTAGCTGCCAGTAGCCGTCCTCGCCACGACCATAGCTCCAGGCCACACGCAGAGCGTTGGTTAGGCCTAGTAGTCGACGGGCAATTAGCACGCGACGGCAGTAAGGGCAGGCGCCGCTAGCAACCAGTCGGTATCGCCCCGGTCCAGGTGCAAGTTCAGAACCAAAACGCTTATGGCTACTAATCGGCATACCAATCTCCTTATCCCAAAGGCCAACGGCCCAGCGCAACGGCATATACAGCGCAAGAACGTGGCGCTGCCCACTAAATTAATGTTACGGTGGCAAGCCGGTTGTGGCTAGGGTCTAAGCAGCTCGTAAAGCAGATGCCCGCTTAGCGCGGCGCTGGGCCTGAATAATTGGGTCAGGAACTGGTACAGCAGCAACCAGTGCTTGGGTATAAGGATCACTGGGGGCAGAGAGCACCTGGGTAGTTTTGCCAGCTTCAACCACCTGGCCTTGACGCAACACCACTACCTGGGAGGCTACCTGCTCCACCACGGCTAGGTCGTGGGAAACAAACAGGCAGGCAAAGCCCAGTTCGTGCTGCAAGTTAGCTAGCAGCTCCAGCACTACGGCCTGCACTGACACATCCAGCGCACTGGTGGGTTCATCGGCAATCAGCAGTTTCGGCTGCAGCGCCAGGGCACGCGCAATAGCCACTCGTTGACGCTGTCCACCACTCATTTCGTGGGGGTAGCGCTGAGCCATCGACGCCGGTAGGCGCACTGCCTCAAGCAGCTCATTCACCCGCTGGCGCCGCTGAGCATTAGTCAAATCAGTGTGTAGCTGTAATGGCTGGCCAATGGAGGCCCCAACTGAGCGGCGTGGATTTAGTGAGGAGGCCGGGTTTTGGAACACGATGCCAGTTTGACTGCGCACTCCCCGCAGCTTGCGCCCGCTGGCCCCAGCTACTTCCAGGCCATCTACCTGTACTGAGCCGGAGTGGATAGGTACCAGTCCGGTGAGTGTGCCGGCAATGGTGGATTTACCTGAGCCGGATTCACCCACCAGGCCTAGAACTTGGCCGCGCGCAATATCGAAGCTAACCCCACGCACCGCGTGCACCTGGCGACGCCCATTGCGGTAGACAACGTCTAGATTTTCAATTCGCACTAGCGGCTGGCCGCTATCCCCCGCACGGGAGGCAACGCCATCACCCTCACTAGCGGCGCCGTCGCTGTTAACTGTGGCCACCTTAGCAAGGCCGGCACCAGACACAGCCGCGACGCCCACGCCAGCACCAGCGCCGCTACCCACGCCGCCACGCAAGCTATTTAGACGCGGCACCGCAGCCAACAACTGACGGGTGTAGTCGTGACTGGGAGAGGCAAAAATAGTGCGCACATCGCCACGCTCAATGATTCGCCCGTGACGCATCACTGCCACCGTGTCGGCCACATCGGCCACCACCCCCATGTCGTGGGTGATTAGCAGTACCGCCACGCCTTCGCTGGCCAGTTGGCGCAGCAGATCCAAAATCTCGGCCTGCACAGTTACGTCCAGGGCGGTGGTGGGCTCATCAGCGATCAGCACGCTGGGGTTATTGGCGGTGGCCAGGGCAATGCAGGCGCGCTGCAACTGGCCACCAGAAAGCTGGTGCGGGTAGGAGTCAGCGATACGCTCAGTTTCACGCTGATCCCCGCCCAGCCCAGCGCGGCTAAGGGCGTTAAGCACCTGGGTGCGCACAGCGCGACGCTGACGCAAAGTGGTGCGCTTGCGTTTGCCCTCGCCGTGGATGGCGATGGCTTCGGCGATCTGATCGCCAATGGTAAACAGCGGGTCCAGGGCGGTGGTGGGTTCTTGGAAGATTACGCCCACGTGTTCGCCGCGCACCTGATCCAAAATTTCGCGCGCCGCACCCACCAGTTCCTGGTTTTGGTGGCAGCAATCCAGTACGGCACTGCCACTAACTAACGCGTTAGCAGAAAGTAGTCCCAACGCCCCCATGGCGGTCACGGATTTGCCCGAGCCAGACTCACCCACCAGCGCCAACACTTGGCCCTTAATTAGGTCCAGGTTGATCTGCTGGCTGGCGACGACGTCCTCGCCGCCTTGGGCGGGGAAGGTTACGCCAAATTCGCGCAGGCAAAACACCGCTCCAGGCGCAGGCTTTTCAAAGCCGGCAGCGTCCACCTGAGTGGTAGCCTCCTGAACGCCGTCGTAGACAGTGTCTACAACCGCCCCCTGAGCGTCAGCAGCCTGGCCGCCAGCCTCGCCGCCGGGCAGCAGCTCGGCGTCTGCGCCCGCGCCACTAGGGCGTTGGGAACTACTTTCGATGCTCATCTCTATTCGACCCCTAGTACCAGGTAGTTCGGGTATGCCGGGTAGGGCTCCACGTAGAAGCCGGTAACCTTCGAGCCGCGCAGGAAGGAGTTGCGGCGGTAGGCTAACGGCACTGCGGGGGCGTGCTGGGCAATCTGCTTGTCGACGGCGGCCCAGGCAACCTTGGCCTTGGCCGGGTCCAGCTCAGCTGAGGCCGCGTCAATAGCCTTATCGACGGCGTCATCCTTAAAGCGCGAGGCGTTAATGCCACCGTTACCGATCTCGCTGGAGGCAAACAGCGGCTGCAGGTTAGCGGCCGGGCTAGGGTAGTCCGGGTTCCAGGACATTAGCGTCAGGTCATAGGAGGAACCGTCAGAGTTAGTGGAGCGCTCACTGGCAGTGTCGGTCTCAACCGGGTCAATGCGCACTTTGAAACCGGCCTTGGTTAGCGACTGCTGCACTGCCTCAGCCACGGCCACCTGGGCCTGGCCGTTGGGGGTGAGCAGCACCAGTTCAGGCACGTTCTTGCCGGCGATCAGCTGCTTGGCCTTGTTCACGTTGTAGGGGTACAGGTCGTATTCCTTACGTCCCTCAATGCCGGGGGTGATGTAGGTGGTGGCCTTGAGCCCACCTAGCTGACCTCCCAGGGCCTGCACCACGGCGTCCTTGTTGACCGCGTAGTTGATGGCCTGACGCACAGCCAGGTCCTTTACGCGCTCAGTGTTGATGGCCAGGTACAGCAGCGGGCCGGCGCTGGAGGTAGCCAGGCGGGCCTTAGCCTTGGGGTTGGCGGTGATTTCCGCTAGCTGGGCGGCGGCCACGCGCGAGGAGCTCATGGAGGTGGCAGCCTCACCGGCGTCAGCAATGATGGACTTGTTAGCCACGGATTCATCCTGACCCAGCTTGAACACCACCTTGTCGGGCAGGGCGCTACGCAGCGGGTCGCTCTTGGCCTCCCACTTGGGGTTGCGTTCCAGGGTTACCGAGACGCCCTGCTTGTAGTCCGCCACCTGGTAGGGGCCGGAAGCTACCGGCTTGCGAGTGTAGGTGGACGGGTCGTCACCGGTGGGCACGGGCGAGAAGGTGGGGGTGGACACTACCCACGGCCAGTCACCGTAGGGGCGCACTAGCTTGAAGGTAATGGTGTAGTCGTCGGGGGTGCCGATCGAGTCCAGGTGCTTGCCGTTGTAGGGGCCCTGGTAGTTCTTACCACCCTCTAGCAGGGTCTTGTGGTAGCCCAGACCACCGGAAAGCGAGGGAGCGAAGGAGCGCTCAATGCCGTACTTGATCAGCTTGGTGGTGATCTCCTGGCCGTTTTGCATCTTCAGGCCCTTCTTAATGGTGAAGGTCCAGGTCAGGCCATCTTCAGAGACCTTACCGGTGTCGTTGGCTAGGTCACCAACCAGTTCAACCGGCTTACCCTCAACCAGGCGCAGGCCCACTAGGCGGCGGTGTACCAGCGGCAGGGAGGTCACGGGCAAGGACTGGCTCTTGGCCGGGTCCCAGTTAATGTCGGTGGAGGAGCTGAGTACCGTCAGGGTGCCGCCCTTCTTAGCGTTGGCCGACGCCGCCGCCCCCACCTTGTCCGAAGAGTTGGCGCCACACGCGGCTAGCACCAAACCCATAGCGCCCATACCGGATGCGCTTAGCAGACCACGACGAGAAATATTGGCTTTAACCCAAGCCGGAGCCGATAGGTTCTGGGACATTTCGAGTCCTTTCTTATGGTGCTTAAACCTGTAGTTGTTTCTACTAGGTTCTACTCGCTCAGGCGAGAAATCTGTGTGTTACGGAAAGTAGACGGTAGCTGTAGCTGCGCGCCGATTTGTGAAAGTAAGTTCCAGGTTCAGATACGCGGATCAACTAAAGTAGCGACGGCGTCGGCAATTAAGTTCGCGACCACCACGAATGCCGCTGCTACTAGGGTAACTCCCATAATGACCGGGATATCTGTGGTGCCCACAGCATCCATTAGTAAGGCTCCCAGTCCCTGCATGGAAAATACTCGTTCAGTAATCACCGCACCACCCAACATAGACCCAAAATCTAGGGCGAAGAAGGTAATGATGGGCAGAGCAATGTTGCGCATGACGTGGCGGCCAATCACTACCCGCTCAGGTAGTCCCTGGGCGCGTAGGGTACGCACATAGTCTTCCTGGAGGTTATCGAGCATGTCTGAGCGCACCAGACGCGCATACATGGCTGCAGAGATAATCGCCAGTACGGTCCAGGGTAGTACCAGGTGCCACAGCCAGCCCACGAAGTCTTCAGTTAGCGGCACATACCCGGCCACCGGCACCATATCTAGGGTGAAACCAAAGATTAAGATGCCCAGTAAACCAATCAGGTAGGTGGGGGCGCTGACCCCAAAAACTGTTCCGGCCATGATGAAACGGTCAGTGCGTGAGCCTCGGCGTAGCGCGGAAATAATTCCGGCGCCTACCCCAACTACCAGCCAGAGCACGGCGGCACCTACAGCAATAGACACTGTCACCGGCAGGCGACTAGTGATTAGTTCGCTCACTTGGGCGTTGAGACGGAAGGAGTAACCCAAGCAGGGCGCGTTGCAAACAATCATGTCTGCCCCGCTACCGAAAGTGCGGCCAGTGAAAATCCCGGACAGGTACTGCCAAAACTGGACATACCAGGGCTCATCTAGACCCATATAGGCCTGAGCGCGGGCTAGGTTCTCAGCAGTACAGGGCTTGCCACAAACCAGCAGAGCCGGGTTTGAGGGCCACAGTGAGAAAATCGCGAAAGTAATTAGGGTGACGATTACCAGCACCAAGATGGATTGGAAGGTGCGGGAAATTAAGAACCGAGTCCGTCCCATCACTGCTCTCCCGTCTTGGGGTCCAGTGCGTCGCGTAGCGCGTCACCAAACATGTTGAAACCCAGCGTTACCAGGAACAGGGCGGCGCCCGGCCATAGCAGATACCAAGGGTCAGTGTTTACCCAGGCCACTGCCGAGCCGATAGTGCGTCCCCATGACGGCGTCGGCGGACTAACCCCTACCCCCAGGAAGGACAGGGCAGCCTCCGCACCAATCTTGCCGGGGATAGAAATGGTGGTGAAAACAATCAGGGTGGAGACCAGGTTAGGCATGATCTCGCGGCTAAGGATGCGCCAGTTGCTGGCCCCCATGGCCCGGGCCGCTTGCACGAAGGTGCGGTTGCGCAGGCTCAGGGCGTGTGAGCGCAGTACGCGGGCGGTGGAGGTCCACCCCAGGATGCCGATGATGGCGATCATTACGGGCACGCGCGGCACATTGGAGGGGATCAGGGCGGAAACCGCAATCATGAACACCAGGTGCGGAAAGCCCATGGTGACGTCGGTTAAGCGTGAGATGAGCCCATCCCACCAGCCGCCTAGGTAACCGGCGCTAACCCCCAAAATAATGGCGATAAGCACCGAAACAATGGTGGCACCCAGGCCAATGGTGTAGGAAGTGCGCGTCCCTTCCACCACAATGGCTAGCAGGTCGCGCCCAGTTTGGGGCTCAACTCCTAGCGGGTGGGCCAGGCTGACACCGCCCATGAACCCCTTGGGCACGCCAGAATCATCCAGCAGCTGCAGGTGGTATTCGGTAGCGGAAATGCCTAGGGCTTTGGTGATCCATGTGGCCGTCAGGGTTACCAGCGTGGCGACGACGACGATCAGTCCGCCAAATAGGCCCCATTTGTCGCGTTTAAGTCCGCTCCAGACATAGCTGGCACCAAATTGACGTTGTGGTCGGACGGCTTCTTCTGTGTGCACTTGGCACCTCACTTAAAGGTTTTAGGGTTGGAAAATTGACTGTGGCCATCAACGGCAACAGCACATACACATCCCGCAAACCTGGGTCACTAGACCGTCTCCTTTAAGTGTTTAGTCATTAAAAGCTGACTAAGTTGTTGAACTGTGAATAACGTTAGCCTGTGCTAAAACGTGCTGACAACCCATCTATCGCTTTTAGTGCCGCTATTCACAGATTAAACCCGGTGATTTACCGGTAAAAATGCGCCCCGCCGGGGTTGCCGACGGGGCGCAAATAGGTTTCAAAAACCGCTTTATTCTGGGCCAAACTCGGCGTCTAGCAGATCGCTTTGTTCGTCGCAGAACTCTAGTGCCGGGTGGTCTCGATATTTGGGACTGTCCAGCATGGCGCGGATCTTGGCGATAGCGGCGCGGGCCTGCTCTACCTGACCTAGCGCTATGTGGCAGCGCACTACCATGGCCATGGCGCGCGGAGCCTGGTGCAGATCCTCGTCGCTCATAAAGCTCTCATAGGAGGCCTGGGCGTGTTCTAGACACTGGCTAATTTCCTCGCAGTTCCAGCAGATCACTGCGAAGTCGTAATGCCACGAGCCCATTTCGTATTCGGGCAGGTACCGCGGGCTGGCCGGCTGGGCCTGGGCTAGTTTGCGGGCCCGCTCCATCAGCTCAGCGGCCCGGTCAAAGTTGGCGCGGCACTGGGGCAGGGTGGGGCTTTGTACCAGGTCACCGGCGGCGCGGCGTAAGGTGCGTTCACAGTCAATGCACTCGTCAGGGGTTTTTAGCTCATAGCCATCAGCCAGGCGCATCAAAATCCCAAAGGCACGCGTAAACTCGTCGTTTTCTTCGCAACAGCTGGCCGCATACTCCAAAGCACTCTCCCAGGCTTTGGTGTTGCCTTGGGCAGCCTCAAATTCGGCGGTTTTTTCGAAGTTATCGGCGGCCTCCCCCAGCTCACCCATGGCCATTTGCACCTGGGCTAGGGTACGCACAAAGTGGTGGCGGATAGCCGGCAGGTCACGCGAGTCCAGCAGGTTTAGGCCAGATTCAATGATTTCAGCGCTCTCTAAGTAGCGCCCATCTTGACCTAGCGCCTGAGCCAGGAACAGCAGGGAGGCTAGCGCCCGATCCATCTGCCCCAGGGTAAGGCACACGTTAACCATTTCGCGGCACTGGCGCACAGCTTCTTGGTATTCACCCATAGACACACTGGCCCTGGCAATCACCAAGCGGGCGTTTAACACAATGCGCGGCGGGCAGGGGTCATAGCGGCGCATTAGCTCATCGGCTAGGGCGCAGGCGTCATACACCTTACCGATGGCGCGCTGATATTCAGCCAGATCAATATCCAAAATGTCTTTGATCTGCATGACTGACTGGCCCTGCCCCGCCTCCAGGTTTAGTGGGCGCTGGGCAATGGTGCGTCGTAGCTCTAGGCACTTTGCGGCTAGGTCTTTGTCTTCTAGCTGCAGGGATGTGCCAATTAGACTGCCGGCAATGGAAAACAGGAAACTGTCAAAGTCCTTTTGACGCTCGCGCTCTTCACAGCCTCGCTCAACCATATCGGCAGTAAGCAGGTAGAGGCTTTCTAGCTTCTGTTGACGTTTGGTGCGCTTGTCAACATTGGAGTCTTCATCCCCGCTCATCTGCTCTAGGCTCAGCTCAGAGTCAATGTCGGAGATTTCAAAGGCCACCAGGTAGGCTTCGTCAAAAGCTACCCGGCCGGCACGCTTGTTTTTGAGCTTGGCTAGCAGGCCCCGGCTGGCTTCCTGGGTGTTTAGCCGCTCTAGCACCGCTTCACGCGCCCGCGCCCGCCAAGTAATGGCTCCTTGGGGGTCTAGCAGAGCAGTGTGAATACCGGCTAGAGACACGTATTTAGCTACTGGATCAATGTCCATAGCTTCAATGGCTTCAGCGTAACCAGGGGTGATTAGCTGATCCATCAAGTATTCAAATTCCAGGTCAGTGCCGATATCAAAGAACTGGGCGATGTAGCGCTCCATGGCCTGGTTGACGTCAGCCACCGGCTTAGGGCGACGCAGGTCTACCGCCGGGTAGGGAGCCAGTTCGTCATCCTTGAGAGGGCTGAGTTTTTGGTTGGGGCGCGCGGGAGCCTCAATGGTTTCCAGTCCGCCTTTTTCACCAAGGGCGACGCCGTCTGGCAGTTCTTCGCCGATCTCTAGTAGGTCTACGCCCAGGGAGGCGAAACTGTCGTCGGCGTCGCCTAGGTTTTTGAAGGTTTCACGCTCTAGGCGAGTGCGGGTGGTGTCGGTGAAGAAGCTGTTTTGGTTGCGGGCGTCGAATTTTGCGGCCAGATCGTAGGCCCACTGGGTGAGGCCTTCGTAAAGCTGGGCCATGGTGGTTTGGGAGGTAATTTCCATTCCCGGGCACCACATGTTTTTGGTGTCGACGTCGATACTAACTAGCCCCTGCCCCTGCCCGGCCGCCACTGATTCGCGGGCTACCAAAGCTGCGCCAACTAGTAGCTCCCACAGGGCGTAGGCACTGTCTACTGCCTTGATTAGGGGCAGGGTTTCACGCAGGGCCCGCAGGCCCCTAGCGAGGTGCCCTGATAGGGCCAGGTATTGCAGGTGCAAACCTAGTTTGACGGCGTTACCCGGGTCGCGGCGCGATACCCGGTAGGAGCGTAGGTGTGCATCCCAGGCGTCTTTGGGCCGGTTGGTGTAGAGCATGGGTAGCAGGGCCCGGGCCTGGGTGGCTTGAGGCTGGTCGGCGCACCCGAGGGCGCCGCCTAGCATCGGGATGGTGGCGCTAAGGGCCAGCTGCCAGTCTTCGACGGCGGTAGCGTAATCCACCTGAATTTGCAGGTCACAGGCAGGGCAGTCAGAAAACTCGTCGACAGGGGTGGCGCGCCAGGCGGTTAGCTGCTCATAGGCCAGGTCTAGTTCACCTAGGCACTGGTACATCCACACCCCGACGCCATACACCGTGTGAGAGCTAAGCCCCTGCTCATGATAGAAGTCGCTAAATTGCTTAAATAGCGACTCAATCTGAGAGCGTTTAATATCGGGGTTTTTACACACCATTTTAATGATCCACTTGTACTGCCAGCGCAGCATATCCAAGCGCCCCTCATTGAAATATTCGGGGTGGTTTTTGTACAGCGCCAGGCACCAGGAGAAAGGCGCCATAGCTTTCCAACGTTCACTACCTTGCACATAGGCCTCAACCAGTAGCTGGTGGGCTTCTAACTGCAGAGCAGTGTCATCAATGCCCAGTGAGGCACTGGCAGCCTCAGCCGCCGCAGTGATGCGTGCCCGGCCGTAAGCCAGGGCGTAGACATAGTCGATTTGCTGACGAACGTCGTCGGCAGTAGTCATGGTGTTCCTTCCCGGCCTGCTAGTTGATGTTAACCCTGCAACGCCATATCTAGCAAAGCTCCCAGGGCTTGCGCCGCCCAGGCACGTTCTTTGGGTCCCAGCGGTTGGCGCCCGGCAAGCAGGCACTGCACATATAGGCCGCGCAGTACTTGGCTAGCGATTTTCTCGTTGGAGCCTACCGCCACTAGGCGCGCCACTAGAGAGTTGGCGCGGTTAAGCACTAGTCGCGGGGGGCGTGAATTAGCAAATGGGTCAGTTACGCCCAGTAGTTCTTGCCAGATGCTGTCAGCGTTTTCGCGCGCAGTTTTAGCTACCTGGCGTTCAGCCAGATCCGGGTCTGGCAGGTACAGGGCTGGCATGGTGGCTGGCTCAAAGCGACGTAGCACTACTTCGCAGTCTGCCGGGTTGATAGCGCGGGCAGCTACCAGCATCAGGTCTAAAGCTTCAGCTTCTTCTGCCGGCGAGGCGTTTTGGAAGGCATCTAGCAAGTCACCGGGGTCTACCAGGGAGATATTCACGCTCTTACCAGACACTGTCTGGTTGCGCATGAAGGCGCCTAGCACCTCGTCTTCATAGGCGTAGCCAGCGTTTACCAGCACCAGTTCTTGACTGGCGGCCACATCCGCTAGCGCCCGGTACTGATCCACGCTGCGGGTGTAGCGCACCGGCTTGTCCATTTCGGCTAGCTCCACCAGCGTGCGCGGGCCCAGCGTGGTCTGGTAGGGCACGTACTTAGACACTAGGTCCAGCATGTAGTCGTCAGTTAGGGCCACTGAGCGTAGGCCTACCGCATGGCTGGCCACGAACTCGTTAAACGTCCCCGGGGCGTGCTTAGCTAAGCGCTCTAGCCAGGTGCGAATACCGGTACCTACCGCATTGGCGGTGTCGTGCAGTAGGTCGTCGTCGGCTAGCTGCTCACGTGAGGCTGTTAACCGCAGGTAATCGGCGTCGGCCACCACCCGCGCAAAGTAAGCCCACTTGGGGGCCAGCCCCTGAGCGGAGCGCGAAACCAGCATCCGCTTGACGTAGACGGTGTGGCGCGAGTCGTTGGTGCTTACCCCGTCAGGGTTAATAGCCACCAGGCCACGTAGCCCCGAGCCGGGAATCTCAATTTCGAGAATCTCGGAAGGGTTAAAGCCAAGGTTTTCGCGGCACCAGCGCACCTGCTGCTCACGCGGCAGCTCCCAGGGGGCTTTGGCGTTGCCGTGGTGGGTGGTGCGCCCCTGGGAGCGCACTTCAATCTCTACCGGCAGTAGTGAGCCAAACTCGTCGATCAGCGAGCGCACTGTGTCTGGCTCCATCCACACTTCGCCGGGCAGGGCGTGCAGGGTGATTACGGTGCCGCTTTGGCGCAGCACCCCCGGGTCGACGGCGTCGAGCACGTCTACGCTGTAGGTGCCGTCAGTGTGTCCCTGCCAGTGCACGGTGGGGGCGTTGGGGTCTTTGGCTGAGCGTGAGCGCACATCAATTTCGGGGCTGACCATAAAGCAGGACAGCAGCCCGATACCGAATTGGCCCAAAAAGTCTGAGCGGGCAAGGCCCAGCTCGTCGCGTTTGGAGGAGGCACCAATGGTGGATAGGAGTGTGCCCGCCTCCTGCTCGGTTAAGCCAATGCCGGTGTCGGCGCAGGTAAGGGTGTTGCCTTCAATGGTGAAAGAGATGCGGGCGGGAGCCTGCGGGTCTAGTTCGCGGCGTGCAGAGATAGCATCCACGCAGTTTTGTAGCAGTTCGCGCACATACACGCGCGGACCGGAGTAGAGGTTGCGCGAAAGCAGATCTACCATGCCGCGCAGGTCTACTTGGAATGTGGACATCAGTCAGCTTCCTGGTTGGGTTCCAACCCTAGGTCGAGGCGGGCTGTGCGCAGGGCGTCTAGGGTGGCGTCGAGCATGGTGTAGATGTAGCTGCTGAGCTGTTTGCCGTTGGCACCACGCCCCACGGGAATTACAAAGTCTGAGCGTATTTGTAGCCCGGTATCGTCAGCCTCACTGTAGAGGGTGGGGAACAGGGCGTTTTCGTTGTAGTAGCAGCACACGGAGTCTAGGCGTGAGCGGTTTTCTTCGCTAACGCTCATGTCGACGTCGTACATGCCGTGCACGCGCAGCAGTCCAGCGCGGGTGATCTCCATAATCACACCAAAGCCACCGAAACCGCTAACCACATACTGGCGTTCGTCGTCGCCGTCTACGCCGTATTTGTAACCTTGCTGCTCATACCATTCGGTGAGGCGCTCCACCGTTACCGGCGGGGTGTCTTGGTCTTCAGGATGTTGCCACCAAGCCATTATTCACTCTCCCCCATCAGGTCTGGATGCTCCATACTTAATTCGCGCAAAGCACCTTCTGTGGCGGCAATTGCCAGGTCCATGAATTCATCTAGCTGCGCGTCACTCATGCCTTCCATGATGATTCCGGCTACTGCCGCCCGCAGCACTGGGGTGTCGGTGTTGCGCCCGTAAATACCCAGCTGCGGCATGAACCGCTTGGCGTTTAGTTCGTTTACATAGGTTTGCAGCAGCGCGGCGTCGGTGCGGGTTAAGTTAGCTTTCCAAACCGCACGCACCCAGATGAAATTATCGTGTTGTAACCCGATCACTACGGTACACACGGCAAAGTTAACTGAAATAATTCCCGCACTGTCTACGGTGTATTCCAGGCCCGCATTTTCCAGCCAGGTCCTCACTCGCTCCTGGTTGACCTGCGGCTGTGCACTCATGGCCTACCCTCCAAAATCTATTGATGTCCATCTTTTCATACTGGGGGCGCTGGCGCGAATTTTTTCGTTATTGGCGCTCACAAATCCCCATGAACAAGCCCCCTCATAAAGCATCAGGGAGATACCCGCAGGTACCTCCCTGGTTGTGCTTGCCACCTGGACTTTAGAACGCCGGAATGTAGATCTCTACGCGGCGGTTGGCTTGACGGCCGGCTGGGTTGTCGGAGCCGTCAGCGTTGGTGTTGTCAGCTACCGGCTGGGTTTTGCCGTAACCGTGGGTTTGCAGGTTAGCGGTGACGCCGTCGGCTTTGAGCTGAGTGGCGACGGCGGAGGCGCGCTTTTCACTCAGGTCCTGGTTGAAGGCGTCGTCACCGATAGAGTCGGTGTGCCCATTGATCTGTGCAGCGGGCACCTTAGCCTGGTTAAGCACAGTGGCCAGCTTAGCCAAAGTGGCTTTAGCTTCGGGGCGCAGATCGTATTTACCGAAGTCAAACAGCACGCCGTCTTGCAGGGTGATTACCGTGCCGCAGCTCTTGACGGGCTTGAGGCTTTCAACCTTGGGGAATTTACCTACCTTGGCTACCGGGGGTAGCTTTTCGGCCTTGACACTTTGCCCATTTACCAGGGCAGTGCCATCACCATTGTTGATGATGTTTAGCGTGGAAGAGGTGTAGGTTCCGCCGCCGTTACCGTTGTTGTTGTATTTAATGTTGTTTTTTGTGTCCTCGTAGGTGCCTGAACCGGTGGAGGAGATGTTGATCTTAACGCCGGTTTCAGAGTTGTCGTAGGTACCTGAGCCGTCCGAGGAAACGTTGATGCTTAGGGTCTTGCTCTTATAGGTGCCCGAACCGTCAGAGGAAATGGTGATGTTTTCACCGGTTTCAGAATTGGTGTAGGTACCTGAGCCCTCACCGCCGTAAACGATGCTAACTGGGCCTTCAGTGATGACGCCGGCGCCGGCACCACTGTTAATTACGGAACCGCTGTCGCTGCTGGTTACGCCTGCACCAGAGCCACTGAGGATAGTGCTGCCGGAAACCACGCCATTGCCGTCACACTTGGCGGGGCTGACGGTAATGCCAGGAACAGTGCTTAGCTCTTTGGTGCTTTCAATTATGGCTTTGTCCGAGTTTTGTGCGAACACGCCAATGGAGGGAATAGAGAAAACCGGTACGGCCGGGATTTCACCGGCCTTGAGGCCGGGCACAGCAGCCGTTGCGCTGGCGCTGGAGCTAGCAGCAGATTTTGCGCTGGCGGTGGCTACCGTGGTGGGTTTGGCGGAACTTTCCGCAGCAGGCTTGGTGTCTGAGCCGCAAGCCCCAAGCGCAAACAGCAAAGCTAATGGTGTGGCAACCAGGGCAAGGCGACGATGAGCGGTGTCTTGGTGTTTCATGTGTTAACCCTACGTGAGCTGTGCGTAAGAGTTAACCCAAAGCGTGCAAGTACGCCAAAAACCCATGACTTTAACCGGTAAATGTCAGGATATATCCAGTTTTCCATTCAATTTGTGCCCCCGAGACGATTCGAACGTCCGACACCCGCTTTAGGAGAGCGGTGCTCT
>ERZ773234.325-NODE-325-length-14945-cov-3.183546_pt1 | contig 14945 bp, 12 predicted proteins | sample MGYA00580523_ERZ773234 | MGnify/ENA primary metagenome ERZ773234 (study PRJEB29015, sample SAMEA2738167) | human oral metagenome | biome: human oral; feature: human-associated habitat; material: saliva | place: China | collected 2262 ...
CACCCCCATGAGGCGAATCCGTGTGCTCGGCTTGGCAGCGGCAGCCCAGGCGACACTGATAACCATCGTGGCGGTGCTCACTGGGCTTGGAGTTTGGGGTGGCGCACGGCTGGGTGGCATGAATCTGACCGCGGAGCATATCGCGGGTGCCACTGTGCATCTGTTGGCGCTGGGCCTGTGCATGGGTGCGGTGTCCATGCTGGGTGTGGCGGCTTTCGGTACCCCGTCCGCCGGTACGTGGGCTGCGGCCGGAGTGGGAGTGGTGGGCTATGCGCTGAATATCACTTTGCCTATGAACTCGGGTTATGTCACGTGGGCGCGTATTTCTCCCTTTTATTGGTATGGGGCCGTACAACCCCTGGAGAATGGGGTTGATTGGGGGCACGTTGCGATCCTGATGGCAGGAACGCTGGTGCTGCTTGCAGTGTCTTTCTTCCTGTTTGCTAGACGTGATCTGCATTCATGATTTCGTTTCATTAACATATGCATAATATATAAATTGCCTTATCTTAAGATAAGATTCATGTAAAGAATATGACGGATTTCTTTATGTGAAGAGGTTTTATATGCGTATGAAACGTACTCCCCTCCTTCTATGGCGTTCTGCAACTGCCGCGATGGTGGTCATGCTCGGTATTGCGACCATGACGCTTACGGCACCACCGGCGGTGGCTCAAAGTAGTTTCAGTTCGGATAGTGGACAAACCTACAAAAAATCTCCCGAAGGACCTACCGAAAAACCGCTCCCACAACCGCAGCCCAGCAAAACTCCTGCCCCGAGTGAAGCTCCTGATGAACAGGCCGGCGACACGATGTTTCACCTCAGCGATGGCTTCCACTGGTTAGAAAAACCTGGGATGGTCATCCCAGGTGCTGCGTTTGTGAATATGCGGACAGGCGGGGCCTGCTCCAGTGCGTACATTGTGGGAAATGCTGAGGGAAACTTCATGCTTACGGCCGGTCACTGCGGAGCTGTGGGGGATCGTATTGGGGTGCGAAATAATAGCGGACACATTGATCAGGTAGGCACTGTGACCTTGTCCGAGTTTGAGTGGGCCGGTAAACGCGACATTGCTTTGGTGAAAATTGATGACATGTCAAAGGTGCACACCGAAATTGCCAAAAATAGTCGGCACACCGATTATCCGGGCGCAACCCAGAAGATTATCGGCTGGGCTGGCGCGGAATGGTTGCAAAAACATAAGCCATATATCTGCAGGATGGGGCATCGAACTGGCATAACCTGCGGCAAGTTTGATCGGCTGGAAAGTGACGGTCTATTTTCGTTTGTGTCCTTTGTGGATCGTGGTGACTCTGGCGGTCCGGTGTATGCGGTAACTGATCAGGGATTAGTGGCTGTAGGGGTGACCTCATATAAGTTTCTGTATGATGCGGGTAAAACGCGGGCCATGCTCATTGAGGATGTGATGAACTCCCGAGCATTGAAGCTAGTGAACTAAACCCGCTTACAACCACACGGGAATACCGCGTGCGGAGGATATGAGATCCTGCCAATCAATGCTGGGTTGGGAGGCGTCACTCCGGTGATGCCACCCTTCCCAGCTGGTGTAGGCGATGTTGCGCTGTTCGAGGAGCGGCCGAATGTCGCGGCGGGAGGGGCGAGCGTCGTCAAGCAGGGAGTGGATATCGGGGTTGATGCGTGCGCCGGGGGTGGAGATGACGGCGTCGTAATGCTCGCCAAGTTCGGCGGCGGTAATGTCCGTGCCGACGGTTATGTTGCCAAAAAGTCGCAGTTGAGGGGCGGTTCCGGTGTTGTCCTGAAGCTTTCCGTAGCGGATAAGGCCGAAGGGGGCGGGTGTGCGTTCGAAAAGGTCAATGTGGATGTCGGGGCTGCTGCTAATGAGCTTTTCCGCCAGGGTGATGCCGATGTGACCCGCGCCGATGATTGCGATCTGCATGATGATTCCTCAGTAACTAGACTATGTTGTCTATAAATATAGCACTATAGGTGCGGTATGTATAGACAATTCTGTCTGTACTATAATTGAGACGGTGAACACACCTTTGTATATCGTCGCCGACCCCGCAGAAATCTCCGGCATCGAGCGTGACTCGCTGCTGGTCACCAGAGTTGGCACCCTCAACTGCGCCTTCGCGCTTATCGACGCCCTGACTACCGCCCGCATCCACGGAAACCTCCCGTCCCGGCTGGTCAATGTGGGTACAGCAGGTGCCTTGGTGGATGGGCTGAGTGGTGTTTTTGAAATCTCGCACGTGCTGAAACATGACTTCTCCAACGACACCATCGCGGCCATTACTGGCCACCCCTACCCCAACGGCATCGACCTTGACGTCAGCGGATTGCTGCCCACCGCGCGGCTAGCCACCGGTGACAGTTTCATTGGCGATTCCGTCAGTCGGGAGCGCATCAGTAGACAAGCCAGTCTAGTGGATATGGAAGGTTACGTCGTGGCGCTGGCCGGGCAACGCTTTGGCATCCCCGTCACCCTGCTCAAAGACGTCAGCGACAATGCAGACGATAAAGCGGCGGGAACCTGGACAGACGCGCTGCCCGCAAGTTCCCGCCGCTTAATGGAGGCTCTAGAGGCGTTAGCCCTCTGACTCCTCCGCTTTCCCTGGTGCTTTCCCCGGCTTGTCTGATGCGCGGTGCATCATTCTCTGCAACAGCAATGTGAGCTTGGCGGGCTCGGTTTGCTCCGTGGCCAAGTCCAGATCCTGCACCGTTGTTTCGCCAGCACGCAGCGCCACCGTCTCGGAGTGGTACCGCAGGCAGGTGGCAATCGTGGCGGCCACTGGCACAGCCAGGAACGCGCCCACCACGTTGAACAACGCACCACCCACCGTGACAGCAAGCAGCACAATCACCGGGTGTAGATCCATCGCCTTGGACTGCAACATGGGGGAGAGGATATTGCCCTCAAGTTGCTGTACTACAAGGATCAGGATCAGCACCATCAACGCGGTGGTGGGGCCATTGGACACCAGTGCAATCAGTACCGAAATCGCGCCGGCGGACACCGCGCCCACGATGGGAACAAAGCCCGCGAAGAAAGTTATTGTGGCCAAGACCAGCGCCAGCGGAACCCCCATCAGGACGAGGCCAATGCCGATGAACAAGGCGTCGATAAACGAGACGATCGCCTGGGCGCGGATAAAGCCCGCCAACGTATTCCAAATACGGGTGAACAGTTCTGACAGATGCAAACCAACCGTCGGTCCGGTGTTGCGGCGCACCCACGGCAAGAAACGATCCCCGTCTTTCAGGAAGAGGAACGTGAGCACCAGCATAATACCCAAGGTCACAGCCACCGAACTTGCCGACGACAACCCCGCAAACACGCCCGATGCGATATTGCCGGCCTGCTCCTGAACCTTGCCTAAGGCACCGTTTTCCTGAATCTTCGCAACAAACTCATTGAAGATGGTATTGAATTGATCTGCATCGATGTTCAGTGGTGGCCCCTGCACCCAGTCAATGAGCGTGTTGACGCCCTGGATAGCCTGATCGACCAGCCCCTTGGACTGATGCGCCACCGTCGGGGCCATGGCACCGAACAAAGCACCAAAGGCCGCGCCGCAGCCCAGCAGGGTGATAGTCACAGCCAGTGATGGTGGAATCTTATGGTTGCGCAGCCAGCGCACCGGTGGCCACAACACGGTACACAGCATGATCGCCAGCAAGATAGGTAGCAGGCCAGTCCAAATTTGTCCCAATATGAGTGACAAAAAGTAGGCGGCAACGGTCAGCACGATAAACCGCAGCGCCCAACCGGACAGCCACCGGCCGTCCTTGCCTAGAATGGCGACGCGATCCACAGGGGGGTCGGTGTCGTCTATGGTGTCGGTTGTAAGGGGGGCCGAGGGGGCCGACTCTTGTACTGGAGCTGGAGAGCCATCGGAATCGACCGCGTCAAAGATCGTGTCGATGGGGTCGCGTGGCTGGTCGCCTGCTGACTCTTCCGCAGGTTGTTTCTGTGATTCGGGTTTGTTACTCATCAAGACTTAACTATGCCAGAATATTTTGTTCTTGCTTAATGATGGGACTTTCGTGTTGGGGTGCAGGCTCGAAGGCTGGTAGCTATTCTGTTAAGCCACAGGTCAGGCCATGTTTCATGTTTGCTTCAGTAGAAGATCCCCTGAGCAGTGGATTAGTCGGAAGGTGACGGCGACGTATAGGAAGAAGAGCCACGCATTTTTCTCGCAAAAGTTCTCTCACCTGCGCAGAAAATAGTGATCAGCGTATCCTGAGATGCTGTGGCTATTTTCCCTTTTGTGTAGAGGAGCATCGTAACCTTGGCGTACGTGTTCTTGGTGTTTTCTCTTTTCTGGCTAGGCCTTGTGCTGATTTGTCAGTCCACACTGTGGAAGCAGGAGGCATCACAACCTGTAGATGTCTGTGAGATTAACGCTGGCAAAAACCGCGTGAAATGCCCTCTTGCCGAGCAGCGGCTCGGTTATTCCTGCAGGCTGGAGGGAGTTATGGCGTTTCTTGCTGCTCTGTTCATGTTCTGGTCGGGACGCATTGCGGAACCTTTGGTTCTCGTATGGGGAATCTACATTGTTCTTGAAGTGGTTGTGCTGTGCTACATGGTTATGTCAGGTACCGGCTATAAAAATGCTCCAGCCACGCCACATCCTCTTATGGTCTGCGGTGTGATTGCTGTGTGGTTAGCGCTGCTTCTCTTCGTTCTTGGTTTGGAGTTTCAGGACTTTCTCAATCCAGATAAGCCACCTGTTATGGAACCCTTTATCGCGCTGCTCACATGGCTGGTTGCCATATGGATGATTCCACGTGGTGTCATTCGCATCGGTGCTGGAGTGACAAGAAATGGGAAGCTTCAGCGGGCGTCACTTATTTCAGGGGCGCTCCTTGTTTGTGTGGGCGTCCTTGTTCGTATTTTTCCCGTAATCCCCAAAGGGGTCCCCAGAGAAGATGCGCTGGTCGTGGGGGTGTTGATTGCCGTTTGGGGGTTGACTGTAGCATCATTGGGCCTGCAACTCGGCGAGAGGGGAGCCATAAATAAGCGGGGTTTTCTCACGGGGATCTCTAGCAGAATCACCCAGGAATAAGAGGAAAAAGTCCTAAGTCTCATCATGCCGCCAAAAGATGGGACTTAGGACAACACACTGCTCAGGGCATGTTATTCCCAGGGCGCACACTCACCACAAGCCCCATCAAGCCCGCCCCTAGTGGCTCCGCCCTTTGATGTATCCAAAACGGTGGTTGGTTGTGGACACTGCCTGTTCGAGAAGGAAGGGCAGGAGTTCACGGCGGCCGTCGGCAAGCACGTCTTGGTCCAAGATCACGGAGGATGATTCCACGGCGGCTTCGTAGAGTGCTAGGTCGACCTCATCACCGAGGGTGCGCACGCGGCAGCTGGGTTTGTGGGCGATTTCGTTGGCGAATGCCTTGTCGGACACCTGCCGGATGCGTGCACCCAGGGCGCCGAGTTCGGTGAGCTGCGCATCGAGTTCGTTGGCGCTGATCACAATCTTGGTGCCGGTGAGCCGGGAGGCGAGGACGAGTCGCAGGAGATCGCGGAGTGCGTAGTTGTCGCCAACGCGAACGTTCAGCGGCTCGATGAGTGGGCGGTAACGGAACACGTTGGATTCGGCAATGAGTGCGGTGCGGTCGTGTTCCACGCCGAATTCGTCACGCCATGCCACGGCGTCAAGTTCGGCGGCGCGCCACAGCCAGGTGCGGTCGTCGTCAGTGAGCGCAGCACCGAAGCGGCTTTCCAGGTCCCGGAGGAGGCGTGCAACGGTGGGGTTGACGCTGATGTTGGGGCGGACGGACAGGTCGCCGTCGGTCCAGGTGCCTTGTTGTCCCACGTAGTTGGGTCCGCCAGCTTTGGCACCGGAGCCAATGGAAGAGTTTTTCCACCCGCCGAAGGATTGACGTTCCACAATCGCACCGGTGATACCACGGTTGATGTAGGCGTTGCCGACTTCAACGCGGTTGCGCCAGTAGGCGATTTCTTTTTCGTCGAGGGAGTGTAGGCCGCCGGTGAGTCCGTATCCAGTGGAATTTTGCAGACGGATGGCATCATCGAGGGTGTCAGCACGCATGATGCCTAGGACTGGGCCGAAGCATTCGTGGGTGTGGTACCAGGATCCAGGGCGCACACCGTCCCGGAGGCCGGGGGACCAGAGGGTGCCTTCGTCGTTGAGCTTGCGCGGCTTGACCAGCCAGGTTTCACCTGGGTCGAGTTGGGTGAGGCCGCGCAGGAGTTTGTCACTGGGGGCTTCGATCACGCCGTTCATGGTGGTGGAGATGTCCACACCGGGGCCGACATGCAGGGATTCCACGGCATCGGTGAGCTGCGTGAGGAATCGTTTGGAGCTGCCCACGGACCCCACCAGGATGACCAGCGATGCTGCGGAGCATTTCTGGCCTGCGTGCCCGAAGGCGGAGCGGTAAACATCGGCGACGGCGAGGTCAGGATCGGCGGAGGGGGTCACGATGATGGCGTTTTTGCCGGAGGTTTCGGCGTTGAGCGTCAACTGGGGCTTCCAGCTGCGGAACAACCGCGCGGTGTCGGAGGCCCCGGTGAGGATCACGGAGTCCACATCGGGGTGAGAGATGAGGCGTTTGCCCGCTGCGGCTTCGTCGGCGTTGACCAGCTGCACCATGTCTTCGGTGATGCCTGCTTCGCGCAGAATTTCAATGGCTACCTCCGTGCAGCGCACCACCTGAGGTGCGGGTTTGATGATGACGGACGCGCCTGCCGCAAGTGCTGCGAACACGCCGCCCATGGGGATGGCGAGGGGGAAGTTCCACGGCGGGGTAACCACCACGACTTTGTAGGGGGTGAAGACGGTGGTGTTGAGTCCGTCGAGTGCGCGTGCTGATTCGGCATAGTAGTGGGCAAAGTCGATGGCTTCGGAGATTTCCGGGTCAGCCTCGCCCACGGTTTTGCCGGATTCGTGGGTCATCACGGAGAGCAGTCGGCTGCGGTTGTTGGCCAGTGCGTCGGCCGCGTGGTAGAGGTATTCAGCACGTTCCGCGCCTGTTTGCGCTGCCCAATCGTCGGCGTTGGCGAGGGCGCGTTGCACCGCGGCGTCGATAATCGCAGGGTCGGTGACCACGTCGGATTCGACGGGTCCAGGATCGGTGGCGAGGGCCGCGAGTGCCCAGGCGCGGTTGGCGGGCAGTGCCGGGTCGGTGTCGGGTTCGCCGCGGAAGTGCCCTGGGGCGGAACCAGAGCGACTGCCCAGCTTGGCGGCTTCCTCCTTGGTACGGTCCTGGGTGCGGCGCGGTCCAGCAAACGCGTTCCAGCGGTGACGCACGGATTCCCGGAAACGCTGCTCTTGGTTCTGCAACGGCGTGGCCCCCTCGGTCCCCACTACGTCGGGCGCGAACAGCGCGTACAGGAAGTTTTGTTTCGCTCCGTTTTCCTCAAGGCGACGCACCAGGTAGGACACGGCAACGTCGAAATCTTCGGCGTGCACCACCGGTGTGTACAGGATCAGCCCGCCCACAACGTCCCGCACCGCGCGGGCCTGAGACGGTGCCATGCCCTGCAGCATTTCCACATCCAGCTGCTTTTCGACGCCCCGGGCTACCGCAAGCTCATGTGCCAACGCCACGGTGTACAGGTTGTGGCTGGCCACGCCGATGCGCACGTTATCGGCGTGCTCTGGCTGCAGGATGTAGTCGAGCAGTCGAATGTAGTTGGCATCTACCTCTTCTTTAGTGAGGTAGGGAGCCTGCTCCCAGTCGTGGATCTCCGCCTCCACACGTTCCATGGACAGGTTCGCGCCTTTGACCAGGCGAATTTTAATCTGTGCGCCGCCTTTCTCGCGGCGTTCCTTGGCAAACGTGGCAAGGGTACGGAGTGCTTCGAAGGTGTCCGGCAGATACGCCTGGAGCACAATGCCTGCCTCAAGGTTGAGGAATTCTTCCTCGCTGAGCAGTTCGGTGAAGAGTTTGATGGTGAGGTGGAGGTCTTTGTACTCCTCCATATCCATGTTGATAAAGGGGTGGGGGCTGCGCTGTAGTGCCTGCCGGTAAAGGGGACGGAGGCGTTCTTTGAGGCGTTCGGTGTTGCCCTCAATATCCCACGGGTTGAGCTGTGCGCACACGCTGGAAGCTTTGATGGACACGTAGGTGACGCGCGGGTTTTTCAGCAGCTCAATGGTGCGTTGCAGACGGTTCTTTGCTTCGGTTTCACCCAGAACTGCCTCGCCCAGGAGGTTGAGGTTGAGTTGGAAGCCTTCTTCCTTAGATTTATCCAGCAGGTTGTTCAATGCTTTGCCCTCTGCGTCAAGCACCAGGTGTCCCACCATCTGCCTAAGCCGTTTGCGGGCCAGCGGCATCACCACGTTGGGGAGCTTCCGCGCCATGAGTGCACCTGCGGAAACCAGGCCGCGGTCGACTAGTCCGACAAAGTCGGGAATGCTGTTAGCACCAAAAGGGTTGGCCAGGCTACGTAATTCGCGCGCGGCTACCTCGTTGTCCTCGGGGCGGGCGACACGGTCCACGAACCCCATGGTGAATTCCACGCCCTGCGGTTCCCGCACGAGTGCAGCGAGTTGTTCCGTGGACTTTGCTTCGGAACGGGATTGTCCGCTGGTTGTGGCGGCAAGCCATTGTTGTGCGCGCTGGACTGCGGCGTCGACAATGTTATCAACATCCGAGCTGTTGGGTAGTGGAGTGCGTGCGTCAGACACGGGGGTGCTCACTTTCATAGTGCTGTGGCGGGGTGGTGTGGTGGGATAGCTGTGGTGGAATAGCGCGGCAACGCCCCCATTAACGCGAATGCTTCACCGTAAGGTTGGTGCTTGGTTGAAGAAAGTGGGGGTGGTGTAGGGGTAGTGAGGGGAGGCTTAATCCCGAATGGAGACGGGTGGGCGATCTCCGCTTGGGCGACGGCGGCCGCCATATGCTTGGGTGCGATTGGCATGTGTATGAACCATCTCTGCCTGCGTAAACATGGGGCGCGCTGTCTCCTTTCTTCAATATTTGTGGTGTTCGGCATGAACCGATACCAGTAAGCGGGATTGTATGCGGTGGATTACCCCCTTGCCTACCTTTTTTGTGTGTGCTGTGGATCACTGGTAAAAAGTTGAGTCGAGTGGGAACAACTTTGGAAACGCGTGCGTTGGAGAAGATGTAAAGGTTGAGTGAGGCTCACTCAATGAAGATTCAAAGCAGAGTGAAAGACTCTAGATCCTTAGGAGGAAAACATTATGGGACGTGCAGTAGGCATCGACCTTGGAACCACAAACTCTGTGGTGTCCGTATTGGAGGGTGGCGAGCCTGTCGTTATCGCCAACTCTGAAGGCTCCCGCACCACACCGTCTGTTGTTGCTTTTGCCAAGAACGGTGAAGTGCTTGTTGGTCAGTCCGCCAAGAACCAGGCTGTGACCAACGTTGACCGCACCATTCGCTCCGTGAAGCGCCACATTGGCGAAGACTGGAGCGTGGATATTGACGGCAAGAAATACACCCCGCAGGAAATCTCCGCTCGTATCTTGATGAAGCTCAAGCGCGACGCCGAGGCATACCTGGGTGAAGACGTTACCGATGCTGTTATTACCGTCCCCGCATACTTTGAGGATGCTCAGCGTCAGGCCACCAAGGAAGCCGGTCAGATCGCCGGTTTGAACGTGCTGCGCATTGTTAACGAGCCCACCGCAGCCGCATTGGCTTACGGCCTAGAAAAGGGTGACAAGGAGCAGACCATCCTGGTCTTCGACCTTGGTGGCGGTACCTTTGACGTCTCCTTGCTGGAAATCGGCGACGGTGTGGTGGAAGTCCGTGCCACCGCCGGTGACAACAAGCTCGGTGGTGACGACTGGGATCAGCGCATCGTCGAATGGCTGGTAGACAAGTTTAAGTCGGCCAACGGCATTGACCTGACCAAGGACAAGATGGCCATGCAGCGTCTGCGCGAGGCCGCTGAGAAGGCAAAGATTGAGCTGTCCTCCTCGCAGTCCGCCAACATCAACCTCCCGTACATCACGGTTGATGCAGACAAGAACCCGCTGTTCCTGGATGAAACCCTCTCCCGCGCAGAATTCCAGCGCATCACTCAGGACCTGCTGGATCGCACCAAGGCCCCCTTCAACCAGGTGATCAAGGACGCCGGCGTGTCCGTCAACGACATCGACCACGTGGTCCTCGTCGGTGGCTCCACCCGTATGCCTGCTGTTACCGAGATGGTGAAGGAACTCACCGGTGGTCGCGAGCCCAACAAGGGCGTTAACCCGGATGAGGTTGTTGCCATCGGTGCAGCTCTCCAGGCTGGCGTTATGCGCGGTGAGGTCAAGGACGTGCTGCTTCTCGACGTCACGCCACTCTCCCTCGGCATCGAAACCAAGGGTGGTGTGATGACCAAGCTCATCGAGCGCAACACCACCATCCCGACCAAGCGCTCAGAGACCTTCACCACCGCTGAGGACAACCAGCCCAGCGTGCAGATCCAGGTCTTCCAGGGCGAGCGCGAGATGGCATCCGCCAACAAGCTGCTCGGCTCCTTCGAACTCGGTGGCATTGCACCGGCACCGCGTGGCGTTCCACAGATCGAAGTCACCTTCGACATCGACGCCAACGGCATCGTCCACGTCACCGCCAAGGACAAGGGCACCGGCAAGGAAAACACCATCAAGATCCAGGAAGGCTCCGGCCTGTCCCAGGAAGAAATTGATCGCATGATCAAGGACGCTGAGGTCCACGCCGAAGAGGACAAGAAGCGCCGCGAAGAGCAGGAAGTCCGCAACCAGGCTGAATCCTTGGTCTACCAGACACGTAAGTCCGTGGAAAACTACTCCGACAAGATCCCGGAGAACGTCAAGACCAACATTGAGGACGCTGCCAACGGTGTGGAAGAAGCCCTGAAGAGCGACGACCTTGACCAGCTGAAGACCGCCATGGAGAAGCTGACCACCGAGGCTCAGGAGATGGGCAAAGCCATCTACGAGGCCGAATCGGCAGGTGCCGCAGGCGACACCAGCACCGGTGCAACCACTGAGGACTCCGACCCAAACGTTGTTGACGCCGAAGTTGTCGACGAGGAAGAAGACAAGAAGTGAGTGACAACCCAGAGGTTTCGGACAACCTAGAGGACCGCGACGTCGATACGCAGGATATTGACCTCGAACTCGACGCGGATGCCCCCGATGTTGATGCCGACGGTGATGGCGAGATCACCAGCCTTGAGGCTGAACTCGCCGAACGCACCGAGGACCTCCAGCGCGTCACCGCTGAATACGCCAACTATCGGCGCAGGACAGAGCGTGATCGTGCCGGGATCGTAGAGACGGCCAAAGCCAGTGTGATCACTGAGCTGCTGCCCATTCTCGACGACCTCGACCTCGCCGCCCAACACGGCGACTTGGAGTCCGGGCCGCTCAAGTCCGTATCGGACAAGTTCCATGCAGTGCTGAATAAGTTCTCGGTGACCGTTGTCGGTGAAGAAGGCGATGCCTTCGATCACGAGAAACACGAAGCGGTGCAGGACCTGTCCAGCGGAGAGGAGAAAGTACTGGGCACTGTGCTGCGGCGCGGCTACCAGATGGGCGACCGTCTGATCCGCACCGCCATGGTGATCATTGCTGATCCGAGTTAAGCATGTCCATGAGGTAATCAGTTGGGCGAATGCCCATGATGACCTTGCCTTCCTCGTCGGTGGCGAACTCAGAAATCGCCGTCAACTCACCCGCATACATCAGGTGCAGCGACGGCGAAATCGGGCCAGCTTGGGACTCCCACTGCTGGTAGGCGATCTTTGACATGAAGTTCACGCCCTCGAAAAGGTTTGTACCCTGTGTCACCTCCCGCGCGAGCAGGAGGTGACGGTGCGGGACAGCGAACAACACGCCAGCACGTTGGTCCAAATTGGGAATCCACCGCTGCAGGATCTTTTCCAAAAACAGTGGGGCGCTTCCGGTGAAAAACGAGTTTGACTCGACAGCCCACATGGAGGCACCAGGTGAATCGTGGTCAGGGGCAAAATGCTCCACATCCACATCCGCGTCCACCAGCTCCTGCCAGGTGTTGCGTTCCCCAATCCTGATCAAGTCCGCTGGGTCGCCGTGAGACAGCGCAACATCAGAGTTGAGGGAGGCGATGGTGTATTCACCGTCCTGCACCAGCTGGACCACAATATCTTTACTAAAAGGCCACTCCATCCAGTCGTCCTGCTTGGGCAGCGGCTGCGCGGGTGGGGCCATTAAACGAATTTTAAGAACTGAATAAAACTCTGCATCAGTCAGAGACTCTGTCTCTGGGAACGACAGCACATGAGGAACAAAGTCAGCGACCAGCTCCTCCATGCGCTCGGGATCCTGCGACAGGGTGCGGTACAGGTTTTCTAAGTCAATCGTGCCGCGGGTGCCAGACGGAAACTCAAGACTGACGATCCGCTGCATCAGCTCTATCTCAATGCCGCGTTGCCGAAACTCCTTATGGAGCAACGCCCGGAAGCGATCCGCCTGTTGGCGGGTAAGCTCTGGAAAAACGTGGTCTTTGAACTGGTCAGGGTCCATGCCAAAGAACTTTTTTATACCTTTAATTAGCGACATAATAATTCTCACTGTACAGAAAGGAGGAGATGCCCAGTGACTCAACGAGAATGGGCAGACAAGAACTATTACGCGGATCTGGGGGTCTCCTCGTCCGCCACCGCAGACGAAATCAAACGAGCCTACCGCAAGCTTGCCCGCGATAACCACCCCGATAAACACCCAGGTGACAAGGTTGCTGAGGAACGCTTCAAAAAAGTAGCTGAGGCGTATGACGTTCTCGGCGACGACAAGAAGCGTAAAGAATACGACGAACTCAAAGACCTCATCGCCTCTGGTGGCATTCCAGGGTTCGGTAGCGGCGGCTTCGGCGGCAACAGCACCGGTTTCGGTGGTGGATTCCGACAAGCTGCGGACTTTGACGTCAGTGACCTCTTTGGTGGTGGCCGCGGTGGATTCTCATCCGATGGTAGTAGCTTTAGCGATATTTTCGGTGGACTCTTCAACCGCGGCGGCAGTGGCGGGGGTACCCCACGCAACACGGCCCGACCCACAAGGGGAGCGGACGTGGAAGCGGATATTACTCTGGACTTCCGGGAAGCAACTCAGGGTACAACACTGCCCATACAGCTCACCGGCGAGGCACCTTGTACCACCTGCCACGGCTCTGGATCCAAAACCGGAAATCCGACGGCCTGCCGATACTGCAACGGCACCGGGTTTACCTCTGAAAACCAAGGGGCATTCGGGTTTTCCGCACCCTGCGTGCACTGCAGCGGCACGGGGCAGGTGATTACTGATCCCTGCTCCGACTGTACTGGTACCGGTACAGTGCACCGCACCCGCACCATCACCGTGCGTATCCCCCCAGGGCTGGATAACGGGCAGAAAGTGCGGCTCGCAGGTAAAGGAGGAGCAGGCCCCAACGGCAAGCCTGCGGGTGATCTGTTTGTCACTGTCCACGTCCGGCCCGACCCAGTGTTTAAGCGCAGTGGCGACGACCTAAAAATCACCGTCCCCGTGTCCTTTACGGACCTGGCGCTCGGTGGAGCCATTTCGGTCCCTACCTTGACCACCCCAGTCCGGGTGAAGGTACCAGCGGGAACGCCTAACGGCCGTACACTGCGGGTACGTGGACGCGGTGTGCCAAAGCGCAATGGACAAAGCGGAGATCTGCTGGTCACCGTTGATGTGAAGGTGCCCAAGAACCTCAGTGATGGGGCACGTGCGGCGCTGGAGGAATACGCCAGGTTGGAGCAAGAAAGCGGGTTTGACCCACGTGCTGGTTGGGTCGGAAACACCGTTGGAAGTGCGACATAGAAGATATACTACTAAGGGAAAGAAGGTGACGGTGTCACAATGCCAACGCACAATACGCGCAACAACAGCGACGGTGGTGAAGTGTTTGTGATTTCCGTTGCAGCTGAGTTGGCGGGAATGCACGCCCAAACCCTGCGGACATATGACCGCATGGGGCTTGTTATCCCGCAGCGCACCCGCGGTGGGGGTCGCCGCTACTCCCGCCGGGATGTTGATGTGCTGCGCGAAATCCAGCGACTAAGCCAAGAAGAGGGAGTGAACCTGGCAGGAATTAAGGCCATCATCTCCCTCAACCAAGAAAATGAAAACCTACAACAAGAACTCGACGAAGCCCGTGCCGAAATCAACCGCTTGAAAGCGGAGGTTGCTCATCTTGAGCATGAGTCTCTGCGGTCCCGTGGTGAGATCGTGCATGTTCCACGTTCCACGGCGGTGGTCATGTGGGACCCTAACCGTAAGCGGCGGGGGCGGAAGGATATGGGGGCGTAAAACGTCATCGGCATGGCGATCCAACTTGCTCGCCATGCCGAGGCGGAGGTGTACGCCACAGCATCGGCCATGAAGCAAGATTGTGTGCATGGGTTGAGTGCGGTACTGATCTGGTTTTTGAACAAATCATTTCAGCGCCGGATCCCACACAGTTGGGGGAGGCGTGTGCACAAGACATTTGTGCCGATCAGATATTTTTTGTACCCCGATAGATACCAGTTGGGGCAGGTATCAGTGCTGATTGATCATGGGGTAATAAAACCACATATTGATCGTTGCTTTTCGTTGGAAAAAATGCTGACAAGCATTCTTATAGTGAACGGGGGCATGGTCGGGGGAAACTTATTACGAATCCTTCTGTGAATTAATGGCGTTTTACGCTCTGCCTGGGGGTCACCCCTACGGGGGTAGTGGAGGTGTCTGCTTAGTCACAAAACGGGAGGTGGTATGTGGTGCCAGTAGGTGGGGTGGGGGACGTAAAATGGCGGCCGTGTTCGCGGTTGTGGGCTGAATCCATCCGGCCTTCCGGGCAATGAGGTACCCCTGGTATAGGGTGATTATCTCATGTTATCTCGTTTCTAAAATTGATATAACCAGGGGGAACCGGGGGGGGCGAGTGTTGCTATTGGCAATAGTTTTCTATTGTGGTCAAAACGTGATTCAGAATGTGGCGAATTTTGGTTAGC
>ERZ773234.328-NODE-328-length-14894-cov-4.571871_pt1 | contig 14894 bp, 15 predicted proteins | sample MGYA00580523_ERZ773234 | MGnify/ENA primary metagenome ERZ773234 (study PRJEB29015, sample SAMEA2738167) | human oral metagenome | biome: human oral; feature: human-associated habitat; material: saliva | place: China | collected 2262 ...
CCGGCACCATGCCCAAGAAAGGACTGACCTGCCACGGCAACGAGTAGGCGCGTAGCCAACGACTCAGCGGGCGGGCCGAGGTGCACTCGGCCCGCCCGCTGGCGTCACTGAGGGCGTGCGTTCGACGACCCGGGCTGCGCAGGGGCGACCTGCCGGGAGGAACGCGCGGCGGCTCAGGAGGCAATGTCGGAGCTTCTCGCTCAGCCCGGGTCTGCTGCAACAAGCATGTGTGTTCCGGTCAGAAACCGTCATCCCCAGTTCCGAAAATTCCGCCATTCGAAATCTCTGTTGAAAGAGGCGGGGTTAAGTGAGAAGGGGAAGAAGTGGAACATCGTTCGTCCTTTCCGGCTACGGTGTTGGTGACGCACTAAGTCTCTTGTATTGAGTGACAGGGTGAATCGCCCGACCGGATAGGCGGATCGGATGAGTCCGATCACACCAGATTGTGCTGCAGGGCGTACACCGCTGCTCCCACCCGGTCTTGAACTCCGAGCTTGGCAATGATGGCGGATACGTGAGTCTTGACCGTGGCCTCGCTGACTCTCAATCGAGTGGCAATCTGCTTGTTGGTCTTGGCGTCGACGACAAGTGTCAGCACCTCCCGTTCTCGTTCTGAGAGGGTGACCCCGTGGGGGAGAGGAGAAGGGGGCTGCTGCGCGTGAGTCGGAACCGGGACGGACTCCGAGGGTCGGGCGGAGCCGCTTGCCCACAGTCTGGCCTGGTCGCTGATGATGGCCGATGATGTTGGTGACAGGACGAGATTACCTGCGACCGCCTGGTGGATGGCGCCGGCCAAGGATGAGGCACCATCCTCCTTGGCAACGAATCCGCGTACCCCCAGTGCCATGGCTTCGTCAACGATGGAGTCGGCTGTAAAAGTCGTCAGGATGAGGATCGCAATATCTGGTTTCTCCTCGAGAAGTGCTTGAGCCAGTGCAAGGCCATCCATCTTGGGCATCTGAACGTCCACGAGAACGGCTTGGACCCTGCTCTCGACCTCCGAGGAGCGGAAGAGGTCGAGGGCCTCCTGGCCGTCCTTGGCTGTCCAGGCAACGACGATGTCGTCGTTCTTGGAGAGAAGATCCGTCAGCGTCTGACGAACCAGGGCGTCGTCGTCCGCAATACCAATACTGATCATGACTCATCCTCGATGACTCGGGTGGGTGGCTGTGAGAGAGGGATGGAGGCGGATGTCAGCCAGGTGCCGTTGTCCATCAACGTATCCAGTGAGCCGCCGACGGTTGAGAGTCTTTCCTTCATACCAAGAATCCCCATCCCGGAGGAAGGGAACCTGTGATGCGAAGAGAGGACCCCATTGGTCACAACCAGGCGAGCCTTGTGAGCGTCTTGACTCAGGGTGATGGTGACCGGTTGATCGTGATCCGCATGTCTCAGAACATTGGAGCTCATCTCCCGAAGCACCCGGGAGAGGATGGCGGTTTGAAGACGGGTGTAGTGCCCGTCTCCCCTGCACTGGTAGGTCACGGAGTAGCCGGACGCGGAGAGGTCGTCGGCGACGGCGCGCACGGACTCCTCAAGATCCAGTACGACGGTTCCCAATCCGGTGGTGCGTGCATGATCAGTGTGCTCGTCCTCGTTACTTCGGAGGGCTCGCAGCACAAGGCGCAGCTCGTGAAGCGCGTCGGTCGCGGTGGACTCGATCGCGGCGAACTCCTGCTGAGCGGCGACGGGGTAGGAGGGATCCGCAGCCGCGCGTTGCGCCCGCAAGGCGGTCTGGGACATCGAGTAGGCGACGAGATCATGCATTTCCCGTGCAATTTCGGAGCGGATGGACTTCAGCTTCTCCGTGGCGGTTGATACTTCTTCTCTTAACGACGTCTCCGTATGACGCAGTATGGATCCGGGAAGAAGGGTGCAGGCTGCGAGGAACAACTGAGAAACTGCATCCGGAAGGGGGCCTGCTGGTATGATGAGCGCCGCTGGAACGACTAACGCGAGAATGATTGCCACCCGCAACGGGAGAAATGCCGCCAAGAAGAAAAAGAAAGCGGCGTTGGTGATGGTCATGTCGCTGGCGGGAACGTGTGGTGCCTGAAGGAGTGCGATCCATAGGGTCAGATAACCGAGAGAACCCCATATGGGGTACATGGGGATCAGGGATAGAGCAACAACTGTTAAGAGAAGAAAAAAGAGGCGCTCTGGGGTAGGTGATTTGATGAGGGTGAGCATGAGCGTCATGTTGGCGACGCCAACCATTGCGCCAATGGCGGCATATCGCCGCTGAGTTCGAGTGGCGTTCCGTCGATGCGTGTTCGACCACCATTGGAAGGGGGTTCTGATGGCATCTAGGAAGTTACTCACCATACTTTAATACCGGATAAATTATTGGTATGTCAAGTGCTATTTATGAACGTGAATTCGGGGCGATACCGGTTGTCGTCCGTTGCTGGTGGTAGGCGCTGGGATGGGGTGGGTGAGGGTGGTGCCTGACCAGCCTGCGGTGCCACTCTCCGAACCCTGCGAGCTGTCAGCACTCCCGACGAGGAACTGGGCTGCCGGTGTTCGGACAAGATCGGTTGCCTCAACCATTGTGAAGGCGTGGGGTCAGGGGGTGCTCTCGCCCGGGTGTGTCACCGTCGATTGACGGCGCCGAGGGTGACGCTGATGTGGTGGGGCAGGACCGGGTCTGGGGTGGATCGTTGGGTGGCCAGGAAAAGGCCGGCTCCCTTGAGGTCGTTGACGAGGTCCTCGGGCGTGACGAGGTGGTGCTCGGAGACGTGCTCCTGGTCGCGGCAGCGCAGGATGGTGCGTCGCCGGCGACCCACCTGGTCGATCTCCTCGGTGAGGTACGTATCTGGCTGGAGCTGGATGGTGCTGGTTTCAGCCGCCTCTGGGAGTACGTGATCGATGGAGGTGATGAGGGTTCCGCCGATTGCCATGTGGGCGGTCATGCATCGTATGGCTGCTCGTCGCTGCTCAGGATTCAACAGACTGATGGACGCCATGGGGAGGCAGACCGCCTTGAACAACTCCTTGATGTCGAAGGAGACCATGTCCGCCTGCCGGAGCTCGATCCGGTCTGCAGCTCCCGACTGGATGGCCCGCCGTTCTTTCAGCCGATCGGCGAGGAGGTTGAGCACGTCGATGCTGATGTCTGTGGCGAGCACGTGGTGTCCCGCGGCTGCCATGGGCACAGTGGTGCGTCCTGAGCCGCACGCGAGCTCGAGGACTCGCAAACCGGCCAGTGCTGGATCGGGCAGGGTGTCGAGAAAGCTGAGGATCGAGGTGATCTCGGTGTTGTCCCGGCGCACGAGCTCCCAGCGTCGGTGAGCGTCGTCGTCGGCGTAAAGGCTGGGCGTATGGTTCGCTGCTCGTTCGTTAAGCACGGGCTATCACCTCCGGAACTCTGTGGTGGGCATCAGTGGCTCCTTCCCGTTGGAGGAGCGGAGTTCTTTCGATCTCACCATTCAACGATGGTGAGCTCTCTTGGGCATCGGTCGATCGGATGGGTCGACCGGCGGACGCGCCGAGGGAGGCTGTGGGGGAACCCTGGTCGGGTGGGGTGCGAGTCCGATCCGTTCATCGCAACAGATCGAGCATGCTGTGAGGCCTCGAGGTCTTGAGGCCGCTTCGATAGGTGGTTCGTCGCCTCGCCCGTTGAGGTGTTCTCGAAGGCCAGGAACTCTTCATGCCGACGGGTGGGGGCTGTCTCCCCCCATCGGGTACCCCACATGGGCGATCCGCGCCGTTCCTGGCCCTGCCTAAGGTTCACGGGACAAATACGGAGCAGAAGAGGGCTGCCTTCGCCCGCACCTCCTCTTCTTCACGCGAGAAAGGAGCGCCTCATGATCGAGGCACGTGGATTAACGAAGCGCTACGGCGACAAGGTTGCTGTAGACAACATCTCTTTCACCGTCGAGCCGGGCACCGTTACCGGCTTCCTGGGCCCCAACGGCGCAGGCAAGTCCACCACCATGCGCATGATCATGGGCCTGGACAAGCCTACGACCGGCACCGTGACCGTGGCCGGCAAGAAGTACAAGGACCTCAACGCCCCGCTGTGCACCGTCGGCGCCCTGCTGGACGCCAAGGGTCTGCACGGATCGCAAACGGCCCGCACCCACCTGACGCAGCTGGCCGTGTCCAACGGCATCCCCGTCAACCGGGTGGACAAGGTCCTGGACATGACCGGACTCACCTCGGTGGCCAAGAAGCGGGTCAAGGGGTTCAGCCTCGGGATGGGGCAGCGTCTGGGCATCGCCGCCGCCCTCCTGGGAGACCCCGACATCCTCATCTTCGATGAGCCCGTCAACGGTCTGGACCCCGAAGGCGTCATCTGGGTTCGCCAGATCTGCCGCTCCCTGGCGGCCGAGGGGCGCATCGTCTTCATCTCCTCCCACCTCATGGGCGAGATGGCCCAAACAGCCGATCGCCTCATCGTCATCGGCCGCGGCCGCATCCTCAGCACCGGTCCCGTGACCGACGTCATCGCCTCGGCCACCTGCGACACCGTGCGCGTCGCCTCCCCCCAGGCCACCGACCTCGCCGACCTCCTGGCCTCCCAGAGGATCGCCGTCGAGACCCCGGAGCGTGGCGTGCTCACCCTGACCGCCGCCCCTGCCGCTCGCATCGGCGAGCTCGCCGCCGCCCACGGCATCGTCCTGCATGAGCTGACCACCATCAAGGCCAGCCTCGAGGACGCCTACCTCGAGCTCACCGGCGGCAACACCGAGTACAACACCAGCATCCCCAGGGGCCAGGCTGACCAGCCGGTCGCCCAGCAGCACGCGTTGCGCTGAGCCTGACCCCGCAGACCTCAAGGAGAACCCCCATGACCGCGATCACCGCATCCGGCACGAAGCTACGTGCCCCCCGCATCAACGGCCACCAGACCTTCGGCCGCGCTCTGCGCTCCGAGTGGATCAAGATCCGCTCTCTGCGCTCCACCTGGGTTACCTCTGCCGTCGCCATGGGCGTCATGGTCGTCTTCGGGGCGGCCACCGCCATCGGCTACCACGACATCCCGGAGCAGGTCGATCAGGCCAAGTACCAGATCACGTCCGCCGCGCCCTTCGGCTATATCATCGTCGCCGTCCTCGGCGCACTCCAAGTCACCGGGGAGTACGCCTCCGGTCAGATCCGCTCCAGCCTCACTGCGACCCCCCACCGGGGCCGACTCCTCATGGCCAAGGCCGCGGTCGTCGCAGTCTTCGGCTTCTTCCTGGGACTACTGTCAACCATGGCGACGTGGGCCGTCACCGTCCCCTTCCTCAAGGATGACGCCGGGAGTATCACCGACAGCGAGTACCTGGGTTTCTTCTGGGGCTCCGGACTCGCCTTCGCCGCCATCGCGCTGATGGGTCTTGCCTACGGCTTCCTCCTGCGCTCCACGGCCGGCGCCATCACGACCGTCGTCGTGGTGCTCTTCGTCATCATGGTGCCGCTGCAGATGATGGCCTCGCAGTGGGAGTGGGCCAAAGAGCTCGTGGGTCTGCTCCCCACCTCCGCCGACGCCGCCATCACGGATCCCTTCGCCGTGGCGAACACCTGGGGCGTTGAGGGCACGGCAACCTTCCTCTCCCAGGCGCAGACGGCCCTGATATTCCTCGCCTGGACTGTGCTTCCTCTGCCCATCGCGGCGGCAATCTTCCTCACGCGAGACGCCTAAGGGGCGCACGCCTCAGGAGGATACGCCTCAGGGGCGCGTAGGCCGGGGCGCCGACATCCTGCGGGGTGTTGGCGCCCCGTCGCGTCTGCAGCCATACGCAGTGCTCGTTCGGGTGCTGGAGGCGCAACACTTCGACCGAATCTTCATAAACGACGCGGCTCCGGGTCGTTTATGAAGATTCGGTCGAAGTGTGTGGTGGGTGGTGTCGGGCTGCGGGAGATAGCCGAATCCGTCATTTCCCGAGTGGTGCTCGCGCCCGTTGGACGAATGGGTGACCAGATATCAATCGACCGGATAACCCGAATGGCGGATTACATGGCTGTCCGGAACCGGCAGTATTAAGTCATCGACAACGAGACACCAACGAGATCAGTGAGGAAGGAGGCGAGCGCCATGACGATCACCGCCCCGGAGATGACGGAATCGGATCACGCGGATAAGCCGACGATTCACCAGACGATCACCGTCCGGTCTGTTGGTCAACAAGATAACTCCATCATCCTGCCTCAGGCATTCGCCATCGCAGTACCGGACACGGCCGAGGCTGACAACGTCATCAGCATCGCCGCCCCGCAGGCGACGATGATCGCCAGGCACGCCTCGGGCAGGCCCTGGCTCATGGTGCGCATGCCGCAGGCGTACGTCACGGCCTCAACAGCTCCCGGCACCAGGATCGTGGCAGTAGGAACGTGCTCCGCCTCAGTCGAGGATCTCAACAGAATCGCGCGACGCGGTGCCTCGCTCTCGGAAACAGCTGCCGAGGTCATGCGGTTCGACGGGAGCTTCACCGTCTACGCGCTGCGGGATGCGACGATCCTCGCCTGCGGGCCGGCGATGCAGACGCATCGCGTCTTCCACGCCCGCATCTTCGGCACCACCATCGTCTCGGATCGCGCCGATACTCTCGCGGCCCTGGGGAGGCTCCCGCTGGACACGGCAGCCGTGACTCGCTCCCTCCTGGGCAGCCAGCCCAACTTCGACGACGCCCAGCAGCCCATGTGGAAGGGCATCACCCCGGTGTACGGCGGTCACTGTCTCACCGTGGACGCCAGCGCCTCGACATCGACCCATGCCTGGTGGCGGCGGCCGAGTCCGCGGTTGAGCCGCTCCGAGGGCGCGGCATTACTTCGAGAAAGGCTCCAGGCGGCAGTAGCCGCGCGCTCCCAGCAGCATCGTGACCTGGCATGCGATCTTTCTGGAGGACTCGACTCCACGCCGGTGTGCTACTACGCCTCCACCGCACCTCAGGGGGTCACGGCTCTCACGTTCTACAGCGATGATCCTGGCGGCCGTGAGGACCTCCGCTGGGCTGAGATCGCCGCTCAGGCGATGCCTCGAGTCAGGCATGAAGCACTCTGGCTGGGCGATGCGCCGTCGTTCTACGAGGGAATCGGCGAGATGGACATTCCCGTCGATGAGCCCACCCAGGTGCCACTCACCGCGCCCCGTATCCTCTACGCGCTCGACCGTGATCGCGACCAGGGCGTCACCATGCACCTTCATGGCGCCGGCGGTGACCATCTCTTCCGCGGTGTCCCTGCATGGGACCACAGCATTGCTCGGCGCCACCCCATTCTCGGCTGGAACCGGGCCCGGGCGGAGGCCGCCGCGATGAAGCAGAGCAGCCTCACGGCGCTCCGGCGCCTCATCGACCGGCGATCGTACTCGCGCTGGTTGAAGGATATGGCGTACGAATCGGTGCGTCCCTCTGCGGAGACCTTCTCCCTCAGAGCAAGCGACTGGTACACGCCGCCCCGCATCCCTGCCTGGATCTCCCAGGAGGCGCGAGAGGAACTCATCGCCTCCATGGTCGCCTCGGCCGAGCATGCCAAGCCGCTCTCCCCTGAACGTGGTGAGCATTTCGATCTGGCGAGCATAATCGACGCCTCGAGAGTGACTCGAGGAATGTCTCAGGTCGGCCTCCACCAAGGTATTGGATATGAGTCGCCACTCATGGATGACCATGTCGTCGAGGCGGTTCTCAGTGTCGCCTACACAGATCGGGACAGTCCCATCGAGTGGAAGCCCCTCATGAAAGCAGCGATGCGCGGGATTCTCCCCGACGAATACCTGCTCCGAACCACCAAGGTGGGGGGATCGCCACAGGCCGTTCGTGGATATGCACAGAACTTTTTGACAGTGAAGGATCTGCTGGACGAGTCCAGCCTCATGGATCTCGGGATTATTGACCGTCACGTCCTGGAGGAGTCGATTCGACCGTCGGAAACCAGTATGCCACCCACTCTGATTTCCCAGCTCATCAACACCGCTCTTTTCCTCAGGAACGCGCCCTCGGTGACGACTGCTTCCTGATCCCCCACGTCAACTGACCAAAGGAAGACACATGGCAAACAAGAAAGCCGCCCCTCTGCGGGTGCAGACCGATTACGGTGAGGTAGCGCTGGCCCCGAAGAGCGGGAAGTACTGGCACCTTAATTCCACAGCGGCACAGATACTCGATGAGCTCCAGACCGGGGGCGACGCCAGGAGCGCTACGGATGCTCTTGTGGCCACATACGGGATCAGTGCCGAGCAGGCCTCACGTGATGTCGCTTCGACCATCGCATCACTTCACCGTGAGGGTCTCGTCTGATGATCCTCCTCCCAGTCCACCCGGTGAGTCACCGGGTCAGGGATGGCCCCGCCACCCCGCCTCTGTTCAAGGCCGCTCCGAACTGCGGGGCCAGCGGCCCTGAACCGTCCCAGCTGACCACGACGTCACTCCACTGATCGGATGACAGAAGAAAGAACTCGAAAGGAGGTGAGCACTGTGCGCAACTACATTGCACCCGAGATTCACGAGCTCGGTGGATTCGCCAAGGAGACCGGCTTCGGCATCGGCGGCGCCCAGGAGGGCTGGTGGATCATCGCAGACATCTACGGTCCGAACCCGTCGTTCTGATCACATTCAGAAACAATCACAGCACAGATCACTGACACAAGAAAGGAGGTCATGACAATGACCGCATACGCAACTCCGACCGTCCAGGAGCTGGGAGACTTCCAGACCCGTACAGGTGAGTGGGTCGGTCCATACACCGAGTACGTTCTCCCGTTCTGGGACTTCTCCTACGAGGGCTGATCCCCCGTAACCCCGGGAAGGAAGTGGGGGCGGGTCCTGCACCCGCCCCCGCCCCTTCTCAGATGCAGCCGCGCGCTGACAACAACCATCGAACGCACCCGCGCCAAAGGAGGAGAACCATGCCGCAGACGACTGAAGCCCCTGCAGTCCAGGCCTCACAGCTCACCATGTCGTACGGCGACAAGACCGTGCTGGCCGGAACCTCCTTCACCATCCCGCGCGGCTCCGTCCTCGCGCTCCTGGGACCCAATGGCGCAGGCAAGAGCACGACCATCGATATCCTGTGCGGGCTCAAGCGCCGGTCCTCGGGATATGTGCGGGTCCTGGGGATCGATCCCGCCCACGCCGACGAGGCGTGGCGAGCGCGAGTGGGCGTGGTACGTCAGTCCTGGCGTGATCACGAGCGCTGGCGCGTCGGCGACCTCCTGCATCACCTCAGCCAGTACTACGGCACTTATTCCTCCTCTGAGGCGGGATGGGACCCCGATGAGCTCCTGCGCGTCGTCGGTCTGTCCTCGGTCGCTGCGAAGCGCATCCGCACGCTCTCCGGCGGCCAGAGACGGCGGCTCGACGTCGCCATCGGGCTTGTCGGCAACCCCGACATCCTCTTCCTCGACGAGCCGACCACCGGTTTCGACACCGAGGCGCGCAACGAGTTCCACGCACTCATCCATGCTCTGGTCGCGCGGAAGACCCTGACCATTGTCCTGACCACTCACGACCTCAGGGAGGCCGAGGAGCTCGCCAGTCACGTCATCGTCCTGGCCGAGGGGACGGTGAGGTTCCAGGGCACGGTGGAGGAGTTCGGACAGCGGGTGCAGGTCAAGGACCGCATCAGCTATACGGACCGGGGTGAGCTCCACGTGCTGGAAACATCTCCCGATGCCACCGTCCCCACTCTCAAGACGCTCGTCAACACCGCAGGCGAGTCCCTCGAGAATCTCGAGGTCCGACGCGCCACGCTGGAGCAGCTCTACCTGCGCATCACCAACGAGGCCGCACACTCCCGGAGGGCCGCATCATGATGGTGTCCGGAAGCCCCAGCGGAATCGTCGCCCTTGGATACCGGCGCAGCCTCATCGAGCTGAGGAACAACCTCGGCTCTCTGCCAGGTCATCTCATGTTCCCAGTCATCGCGGTGGTCACGATCTCCATCGTCCGTCACAGCGACGCGCTCGCCGGCCGGGGCGCCTCCTTCGGGAACTATGCCCTCATCGGCATCCTGCTCATCAACACGCTGCTGTCAGGCGTCATGGGCGCCGCCTCGACCGTCATGCAGGAGAGGATGGACGGCACCCTGCTCAGGTCGAGCTGTCTGCCCCACGGCACGACGGCGTACGCCATCAGCAAGGTCCTCAGCCACTTCCAGCTCGCCGTCACCGCATTCGCAGTGGCGCTCCCGCTCCTGTGGCTGGTCATGGGCCGCACGGCACTATCCCCCGTGAGCACCGCGGCCCTCCTCGTCGTCGCTCCTGCCGGGCTCCTCTCACTGCTCCCGCTGGCCGTCGTCGTCGGCGCGACGCTCAGGAGTCCGCGCCAGCTCAGCCTTGCCTCCATCAGCGTCATGCTCATCGGAGCAGCCTCGGGGGCGTTCCATCCGATCGCAGGATCGGGAGGGCTCACGCAGGCGGGTGCGATGACGCTGCCGACCTTCTGGGTGAGTGCGAGCCTGCGCAACGCCCTCCTGCCCGAGTCCTCCCACTCGGGTGATCCCAGCGACCTCACGGTGCTGGTCGGGGGCCTCATCGTTCCCCTCATCTGGCTGGTCATCGGGATCTCGCTGGCTCGCAGAGCCCTGCGCCGCGCCTCCAGGTGCTCCGGCGGTCGACGAGGCTCGGCCCGGCACAAGGCGTGCGAGGGCGGCCGGCGCGCACGCAGGACGAGCCCACAGAACCCACGAGCCGCCGGTGCTCGGGCGCGCCATCAAGCCGCCACGAGGCGCAGACGCCGATCCACGACGCAGACAAGACAGAGGAGCATCGCCCGATGAGCGACATCGTCACCACCCATCAGCTCAGCAAGCGCTACGGCGACCGACAGGTCGTTCACGACGTGGACCTGCGGATTCCCGAGGGCGTCGTGTACGGGTTCCTGGGACCCAACGGCGCCGGCAAATCGACCACGATGAAGATGCTCCTGTCCCTCATCCGCCCGAGCAGCGGGAGCATCCGGATTCTCGGTGAGCCGATGACGCGCGAGAACCGTCACAGGCTTCTGGGCCGGATCGGCTCGCTCATCGAGTCCCCTCCGGGGTACGGCCACCTCACCGGCGCGGAGAACATGCGCATCGTGCAGCACCTCCTCGGTCTGAATGACGACGACGTGCGTGACGCCGTGCGGACCGTCCATCTCGAGAGGCACATCGACAAGAAGGTGCGCGCCTACTCCCTCGGCATGAAGCAGCGCCTCGGCATCGCCATGGCGCTGGTCCGCCGGCCCCGCCTGCTCATCCTCGACGAACCGACCAACGGCCTTGACCCCGCGGGGATCGAGGAGATACGAGACCTTCTCCAGCGGCTCGCCGAGCGCGGGACAACCGTCATGGTCTCCTCGCACCTGCTCGGTGAGATCGACAAGACGGCCACCGTGCTGGGCGTCCTGGCCCAGGGACGACTGGTCTTCCAGGGGAACCGCTCGGAGATGCTCGACGTCACCGCGCCGGACATCCTGATCGACTGCGCGGCCCCGTCGCGCGCCTGCGAATCCCTCTCCTCCCTCTCCCCGATCCTCGAGCAGAGGTCAGACCGCGCTCTCATCAGGCTGCGCGGGATCACACGGGAGACAACTGCGCAGGCCATCTCCAGCCTGGTCGGCCGAGGCATCGACATCTACAGCGCCGTCCCGGAGGAGCAGACGCTGGAAAGCGCGTTCATGCGGATGACGCAAGGGGGTGGCATCCGGTGACAGCGGCAACCCGGACCTCGACCAGGCCCCGCCCATTACGCGTCCTGCGTGCTGAGTACTCCAAGATGAGGAATCTGAGGATCCTCCCCCTCCTGCTCTTCCTGCTCCTCGGTGCGGTGGGCATCGCAGCGCTCTTCGCTCTCGGCGCCGGTGTCTCCGTGGATCTCAAGGCTCCTGACGGAGATGGCTGGAAGGTGCTGCTCGGTGGCCTTCACGCCGGGGTGTGCCTCCTCGCCCCGCTCCTCATCGCGGTCATCGCCAGCAGGGTGACGGAGATCGAGCGTGCAGGCAATGGATGGCTTCTCTTTGCGGCGTCGGGAACAACGCCTGGGCAGCTGTGCCGTGCGAAGTTCCTCGCCCTCGGTGCGCCGCTGGCAGCCGTCTGCGTGCTGTGGGGACTGTGTGTGCCGGTGTGGGGGGCACTGCTTGGTGTCCCCGCTCCAGTGCCCACCGGCAGGATCGTCGCGTACACCGCCTCGGTGTGCGTCATCAGTCTTGTCATTCTCGCGCTCCAGCTCCTCATCTCCTTGGCATCGGACAACCAGCTGCTGGCAGTAGGAGCCGGAATGCTGGGGGTGCTCCTGAGCATGATCGGCGCTATGGCACCCACCTGGGCGCAATACCTCACCCCCTGGACCTATTACTCCCTCGTTGCGCCCATGACGTTCACGGGATCCGATCCCGTGTACCTGGACGCGCCCTTCCCCGGAGCGCTGGTGCTCGCCATCGCGGGCGCCGTCGCCTTCACCGTCATCACCACTCGTCTCGACCGCAAGGAGGTGTAGGACATGGGAGTCTTCATTGCGGAGCTGATCAAGATCCGGCGCTCAGCGGCGTGGATTCTCGCCGCACTCGTCCCCTCCGTCACTGCCGTGGCCAGCGCCATGGGAGCCTGGACCTCTGGCGGCTTCGAGGATGGCTGGAACACCTTGTGGATCCGATCGATCGGCCTCTACGGGATGCTGATGCTCGGCGTCGGACTGTCCGTCCTGGCCTCCCTCGTCTGGCGCGCGGAGCACACCGGGAACAACTGGAACGCCATGGCCGCCCAACCGGTGGCCGCCTGGAGGCTGGCCTCCGCCAAGGTTCTCGCACTCGCCCTCCTCGCGACCTTCATGCAGGCAGTCCTCCTCCTGACCGTGCTCTTCCTGGGAAAGGTGGTGTTCCACCTGCCCGCTTGGCTCCCTGCTCGCTACTACGCCGTCAGTGTCCTCGTGGTCGTGGCCAGCGTGCCCGTCTGCGCGGCGCAGTCCGCTCTGTCAGCGAGGTCCCGCTCGTTCGTCCTTCCCGTCGTGATCGGGTTCGTGCTCACGTGCGTCGGTGCCGTTCTCCTCGCCATGAAGGTCAGGGCGGCCCTGATCTACGCCTACTGCCTCCTGGCCCATACCACTCAGCTCGGATCAGGCTCCGGGGCGGACGCGTCGGCGCTCACGATCCAGTCGGCCACCCTCACCGTCGTCCTGTCCGTCGCGCTGACCGCGCTCTGCGTTCTCGCCACAGCGCGCTACTTCAATCGGACGGACACGCACGCCTGAGTCCCTCCCGCCCCCTCACTGACCGCCCATCGCCACCACCACCAGGGCGTCGGCAGCAAAGCCGGCTCGCATTCAGAAAGGTGTCCTCTCATGAGCCAGATGCTCCCCACCACCCGCCACTCGATCCGCCTGGCCCAGCGCACGAACATCGCCGTGCTGGTCGGCCTGTCCCGCCTCCTGCGCCATCTCAAGCCCCACCGTCTCCAGCGCCTCATGTCCCTCGTCGTCCGGGGCGCGCAGCCCGCCGACTACAACATCGCCCGCGACGCCAGGGATGACATCCTCTCCGCCAGCGCCGTGTGCCGCGGGGACAGGGCGTGCCTCATCAGGTCGGTGGCCGCGATGCTCCTGTGCAGGCAGCGCGGCTACGCGCCGACGTGGTGCGTCGGCGTCGTCGCCACGCCCCCCTTCGCCGCCCACGCCTGGATCGAGGCCGACGATCGCATCGTCGATGAGCCCATCGACGCTTCGTACCTGCGGACTTTCTACCGCGTGGGCGCCTCCGCCCAGGCGTGACCGGCCCGTATCGACGGCACCTTCATGACAGGGCCCTGTCCGTGCACGCGCACTACAGGTCTCCGACCTTCTGGAGGCGCTGGAGGCTGAGCCAGCCCACCGGGATCGGGATCCAGAAGGTCACCAGGCGGTAGACGATCGCCGTGGACAGCGCCACCCCGTAGGGGACGCCGGCGGCGACGAGCCCGGCGGTCAGGGCGAGCTCGACCGGGCCGATACCGCCGGGGGAGGGCACGATCGAGCCCACTGTGTTGGAGGCCAGGTAAGTGATGGCCAGGACCGCGAAGGGCACCGTGTAGCCGAAGGCCCACAGGCTCGCGCTGAAGGACAGGATGTAGGACAGGCTCAGCGTGAGCGCACCGCCCACGCCCAGGGCCAGTCGCATCGGGTTGGACATGACCCACACGAGCCGCGGCCACACCTGGCGGTAGGTGGGCTCGATCTTGGCCCACGCCCAGGTGCGCGCCTTGGGGATGGTCAGGATGACCGCCGCCACCACGACGACGGCGCCCGCCGCCACTAGGACCCAGCCCGACGGCAGGGTCAGTCCCGTGGACTGGCCGGTCATGGCCGCCAGCACCACGAGCAGCACCACGGTGACGACGAACTGGACCACCTGGACCAGGGCCACCGTGGCCACGCCGACCGCGGTGGGCACCCCCTTGCGGTTGAGGAAGCGCAGGTTGATGGCCGCCCCGCCCACGCCGGCCGGGGCCACGAGCGAGACGACGGCGCTGGCCAGGTGCACCTCGGTGGAGCGCCACAGGGAGAGCCGCTCGGGGCTGAAGGCCACCAGCGTGAGCCCCGCGCCCACGTAGGTCGCCACCGAGAAGGCCAGGGCCGCCAGCATCCACCAGATGTTGGCCTGTGAGACGGCAGCGCTGACCTGCTGGAAGTCCATCCCCGCCATCAGCGTCCACACCGCGACCAGCCCGACCACCACCATGAGAACAACACGCGTGGAGAATCGGTTGAGGCGTGCCGGCTCGGCGTCGGCCGTCGGAGTGAGGGTCACGAGGGCGTCGCGCAGGTCCTGGAGCACCTGCCGGCTGGCCCCGCGCCGCCCCATGACCTCGCGGGTCTGGCGCGGCAGCACCACCCGCTGGAGCATGGGGGCTATCGAGGCCAGCTGCGCCATGGTCAGCGAGCGGGAGGCGGCGTCGATGGCCCGCTCAGCGCCCACGCTCAGGGCGGTCAGCGCCAGAGCCTGGGCCAGGTCCACGCGGCG
>ERZ773234.331-NODE-331-length-14838-cov-7.321991_pt1 | contig 14838 bp, 9 predicted proteins | sample MGYA00580523_ERZ773234 | MGnify/ENA primary metagenome ERZ773234 (study PRJEB29015, sample SAMEA2738167) | human oral metagenome | biome: human oral; feature: human-associated habitat; material: saliva | place: China | collected 2262 ...
ATTCAGGCCCGGCGCACGCTTGTTTTTGAATTAGTGCACTCCTGCTTGGTATTAGCTCAAGCTCTAGTTTGGAGTTAGGAACCACCTGGTTTAGTTACAGCTCCGATTAGAAGCCGTACACTTCACGGCTGTTGCGGTTAACCAGCTGGCACATTTGCTCTAGGCTCAGCTGGCGCAGCTGCGCCAAGGCGGTTAACGTCACCGGCAACAGGTAAGAGCCATTAGGCATACCCCGGTAAGGGGTAGGCGGCAGGTAGGGGGCATCGGTTTCTATCAGCAGCAACTGCTGTGGCATCGCCGCAATTGCGGCGCGCAGCTCCCGGTTAGATTTGTAAGTCACCGGCCCCGACACTGAGGCATACCAGCCGTGCTCAGCGCACACCTGGGCCATAGCCTCATCCCCGCTAAAGCAGTGGAAAACCGTGCGCTCAGGGGCGCCGTCGGCAAGCAAAACCTCAATGCACTCACGGTGAGCCTGGCGGTCATGGATCTGCAACGGCAAACCCAGCTCTTTAGCCAGAGCGATATGGGCACGGAAAGACTCCCGCTGCGCCACGCCCCCACGCGGGCCGGTACGGAACAAATCCATGCCGGTCTCCCCCACCGCCACCACAGTTTCGGGGTTTTCCCGGCAGGCCCGCTCCACCTGGGCCAAGGCGGCGTCGAGATCATATGCACCATGGTGGGCTTCAAAACGCGGCTGTAAACCATCAGGGCCCACCTCGCTGACGCCCGCATGTAGCACCGCCTCATTCGGGTGAATTGCCAGCGCCACCTTCACCCCCGGCAGCTGTCGGGCCAGCTCCAGCGACGGCGCAAAAGCAGGCAGCTCACAGGCGCTAGTGATCATGCGGTCCACCCCCACCGCCTGGGCCCGCTCCACCAGCTGCGCGGCGCTAAGCGGGCCGGAAGCAGCTGCCGCCCCTGGGCCCTCAGTGGGCGAAATCGGCAAGTGGGTGTGGTTATCCATGACCGCCTGCGGCAGGCGGGCAATATCTTCCAGCGCCGGCCAATCGCTCGGCTTACGTTTAGACACTTTGTTCTCCCTGGTAGATGAGGGTGGCCCCGGTTTAATAGATAAGGGTGGCCCCGGTTTAAGGGCGCAGAGCCCGGTTAAGGGCGCAAGTTACATGCACGTGCCCTCGGCGCTACCAGTTACGGCTAGCGACGAGGGCACAGTTAGTTTCTAAGCAGCTCAGGCGCCGGTGACGTCGTCGGGCACCTGCCCGGCGTAACGGGCCAGCTCCTGCTCAATGATGGCTTCATCCAGCTTCACAAACACCGGGGTGGGCTTGCCTACGGGCGTACCCGGGGTGACTGCGTGACGCTCCCAGGTGGGGGCGGTGGTGTAGTCACCGGTGATGATCGGGTAGGACTTGCGCCCTGCGAAGTCTGCCGGCAGCACCTGCGGGTCCAGCTCGGTTACTTCCTCAATCACCGGCATGGGGGCGATCTGGCCGTCCCCACCCATTACGCGGTCGACGTCGTTAGCGGCGTGCGGCAGGAAGGGGCTGAGCATCAGGTTCAAGTCGGCCACCACCTGGGCCAGCACGAACAAGATGGTGCGTAGGCGCTCCTGCTGGTCTTCGCTCTTGAGCTTGAAAGGCTCGGTTTCGGCAATGTAACGGTTGGCTTCACCCACCAGGCGCATGGCTTCACTCAGGGCGGCCTTTTGGCGGTGGTGCATGATCAGGTCACCCACGGTCTTGAAGCCGCGCTCCACCTCAGCTAGCAGCGAGCGGTCTTCAAAAGTGAACTCGCCCGGCTCGGGGATCTGCCCGAAACGCTTGTGGATCATGGAGGCGGTGCGGTTGACCAGGTTACCCCAGGCAGCCACCAGCTCAGAGTTGGTGCGGCGCACGAACTCAGCCCAGGTGAAGTCGGCGTCGGCGGTTTCCGGGCCGGCAATAGAGATGAAGTAACGCAGCGCGTCAGCCTGGTAGCGGCTGAGCACGTCACGCACATAAATCACGATGCCGTGCGAGGAGGAGAACTTCTTGCCCTCCATGGTTAGGAACTCGCTGGAAACCACCTCAGTGGGCAGGTTCAGCTGTCCGAAGGGGTTGTGGTCGCCGCCGCGTGAGCCCTTACCGTTTTGGGCCAGCATTTCAGCAGGCCAAATCTGGGAGTGGAAAACAATGTTGTCTTTACCCATGAAGTAGTAGGTCAGGGAGTCAGGGTTGTTCCACCACTGGCGCCAAGCCTCGGGGTCGCCGCTGCGGCGCGCCCACTCGATGGAGGCAGACAGGTAACCGATTACGGCGTCGAACCACACATACAGGCGCTTGCCGGGCTGGTCATCCCAGCCGGGGATCGGGATACCCCAGTCAATGTCGCGGCTCATGGCGCGCGGACGGATTTCCTTGAGGATGTTCTGGGAGAACTTAATGACGTTGGGGCGCCATGTGCCCGAGGCTTCACGCTCATCTAGCCACTCGCCTAGGGCGTCGGCCAGCGCCGGCAGGTCCAAGAACCAGTGGTTGGATTCAACAAACTTGGGGGTTTCGCCGTTGATGCGGCTGCGGGGGTTAATCAGGTCAGTGGGGTCGAGCTGGTTACCGCAGTTGTCGCACTGGTCGCCCCGGGCGCCGTCGGCACCACAGATGGGACAGGTGCCTTCAATGTAACGGTCGGGCAGGGTGCGGCCGGTGGAGGGTGAGATGGCCGAGCGGGTGGTGCGCTCAATCATGTAACCGTTGTCGCGCACGGCCTCGAACATTTCACGCACAACCCGGTAGTGGTTACCGGTGGTGGTGCGGGTAAATAGGTCATAGGACAGACCCAGGGCAACCAGGTCCTCAACAATGAGGCGGTTGTTTTCGTCTGCTAGTTCGCGGGCGCTAACTCCAGCTTCGTCGGCGGCCACCAGGATGGGGGTGCCGTGCTCGTCAGTGCCGGAGACCATGAGCACGTCATAGCCAGCCATTCGCATGTAGCGGGAGAAAACGTCTGAGGGGACACCGAAACCGGCTACGTGGCCAATGTGGCGTGGCCCGTTCGCATAGGGCCAGGCAACAGCTGAAAGAATGTGCGTCATGGCCCCTAGTTTACTGGCTTTGGCCTGATTTGCCCGAACCGATATTTTGCTTGCGCCGCGTTCTTGTCTGTCCCGCTGTTTTGGCGACGGCGTCCGGCGGCTTTAAATGTGCACATGGGCTCAGGGTTTGGGTTAGACTCTGCCCAAGCACACAGTTTTAAGGATTCACTATGGCCAGTGACGAAAAAATTGATGCAAGCGCGAGCAACGCAGCTAGCAAGGCACCTAGAAGTGTGCCGGATAATATCGACGAACTATGGGATGCCCTGATGGACACAATCCCCGAGATTGAGCCAGAAGTAAATGAGCCAAAAACACTTTGGCGACGCATCTCAGATTGTTTCTGGTACTGCGACAGCTCAGTGTTCATGATTATTTTCGGGTTATTCCCGCTCCTGCTGGGCACAGTAATAGCTGAACCGTACTTTGGTAGAACAGACATTCCTGTGTCCACTACTTTCGAGGGGAGCATCACTAAGAGTATCTATCTTGAGGCCAACAAAACCTATACCCTATACGATGAGCGTATATACGGTCCCCCACATTGCTCTATAGTAGATTCAAAAGGAAATAACTTACCCGTAGAAACCTGGGAACCTAACGAACATGATTCATTCATAAAATTCTATAATGACTTTGGACAAGTGCGCCCCACAAAGTCTGGCACCTACAAATTTTTCTGCACAGACCGAAATGACTCAAACTATCACCCATTTGCTATAGCCGAAACTACCATATTTCCTAGACCTCAAAATATTTCGTCAGAAATATGTTATAATAGGATCATAGTTTTTTATGCTTCGAGCATTGCATTACCCGGACTACTGCTAATATCTGCGGGCACCATAAATCCTATTTTCAGGGGTCTTCGTGACGCAGCCCGTTCACACACATACAAGCGGTCACTACAAGGCACTGTTTAAGTTAGTTGTCAAGGGTACTAACCCCCTACTAGGCGGTTCTAGGTGCACTGATTATTCCGCTAGGGTTGTATCAGCAACCGATTTAAGGATTAGTCATGCCCGATAGCCAGCCTCAAGCCGCCGCCAACCTAGCTGCTGCAGCCGACAGTGACCCATTCGCTCGCATCTACGCCAGCCCCAACGCTAAAAACAGTCACGCCTCGGGTAACTTTGGGCCAGCATATCTGCAACCCCAGAAAGAGCTACAAACCCCAGAAAGAGCTACGCTACCGCCCCGTCCATTATGGGCCGAAATAATTATCATATTTTTCAGGCTAATAATTGTCGCAAGTTCCGCTATCATCCTGGCTTTATACCTGCCAACTATAACCGCGCCAAACTTAAACACTTTCTCTGCAGGCAACCCCAAAAGTGTTTATCTAGATAACAACAAAGAGTACTATCTATACGTTAAAACCGACATTCATACTATAGCCGACAAGACCCGCTGTGTAATCTCAGGCCCTGAAGACTACCGGGCCTCCATCATGGCAGGCCCAGTAGACCGTGAGCTTAACATTAATGGTTACTACAAACTTGGCAGGGTCTCTGCAGGTAAAACCGGTACTTACAGTTTTTCCTGCGTTAACCCTGATTTAAACGGTTCGCACTCTTTTGCTGTAGCCGACACTACAGACAACTATTACGCTAAGACTCAAATAGAACTATTTCTTGGCTATTTTCTGGTAATCATTAGCGCAGTCATGATTTTATTGGGGACAGCTTTAATAGTTGCGAGTATTCGTAACATTTGGCACGCCTCTAAAGAGCATCGCCAGCTGCAGGCTGAGCTTTCCGCGCCTCTGCCCGCATACATGCCCGCGTCAGCACCAGCAGGCCCCACAGCCACCGCCTCACCCGAGTATCGGCCTACGCAACTTTGACGTGCCACGCCAGCTGCGCCGTCGTCGCCCTCGCAGATAACGCAACCAGCATGGGCGCCGTCGTCACCAGCCACGTAAAACGCCGAGCCCGGCACCTATTCAGCTAGGCTTAGAACAGCAACCGATTTAAGGATTTAACATGCCGGACAACCAGTTCAATCCAGGACCGTACGGCTCCGCTAGCACCAGTTACAGCTCCGCCAGCGGCCCGAACCCGCAAAGCGCCCCCAGCGCGGCCACAACCTGGGCCTCCCCGGGGCAAAACGCCGGGATTTTGCCGCCCACGGACCAGAAAAGCCTTATCAGCAAGCCGGGCCTGGGGCTTTCAGTATTTTGGCTGGTTCTCGGGCTAATCACTTTGGCGGTGGGCGCAGGCCTGGCCTCACTGAACCTGACCGACGCCACACTGCCGTCTTTGTCATCTTTTTCTCCGGGCACATCCAAGAGTGCCCAGCTTGAGGCCAACCGGACTTACGCTTTCTATGCTGCCTCAACGAAGTTGGATTCCGCTCGCAAAACCTCCTGCGTGGTGTCTGGCCCCAATGGCTATAGCCCCACGGTAACCAACGCAAACTCCAGCGAAGAGCTTCAGCTGAACAGGAGCTACTACAAGGTGGCGACTTTCAGCCCCAATAAGTCGGGCAGCTACTCTTTTGCTTGCTCTAACCCCAACCTTGACCGTGCCGATGTTTTTGCTATCGCCGACATCACCGACACCACCACGGTCACCTCTAGTAATGACTTGATTTACGCCCGCATCTTTGTGGGCGCTGGTGCTTTCCTTGGCTTGGTGGGCCTGGGGCTGAGCATTTTTGGGGTCATTGCGCTTGTCCGCAAGCTTAAGGCCCGCCGCAACTTCACAGATGGCCTGCCCGCACAGGGTGAGGATAGCGCTTCGGCTAGCTCCGGGGCTTTTAGCGGTTATGCGCCGACGACGCCGGGCCAGGCGCCTTTGGGCTTCCAGGCACAGGGGGCTGCGTTCCAGGGGCCGGACGCTGCTGCGGCGTCCCAGTGGGCTGCTGCGGGCGCTGGCGCCGCAGGTACTGCTGCCGCCGCCGCACCTCAGTGGGGTGCACCCCAGGGGCAGTGGGCGGCCCAAGCACAGTCCTCCCAGACGCAGTCCTCCCCGGACACTCAAAGCCAGGCTTCTGCACAGAGTTCTAACTCTAGTGCGCAGGCCGCGAGCGCACACTCCGCTCCGCAGGCGCCAAACCCTTACGTGACTGCGCAAGCGCAGCCTCAGACTAATCCCTACTTGACCCCTCAGGCTCAGCAAGCTCCGGCGTCGCAACCGGCCCAGCCGCAGAGCTACGCCCAGTCAGCCCAGCCCGCACAACCGCAGGCTAACCCCTATATAACCGCGCAGGCGCAGCCCGGCCAGAATGTGCAGCCGGGTCAGCCCATCGAGGTCTACGGCCAGCAGGCCACCCAGCCGCTAAACCCCTACCTCACCCAGCCACAACCGCAGGCACAGGCACAGGCACAGGCACAGGCACAGGCACAGGCAAGTGTCGCACAAAGTGCCGCGCAGGCTGGCACCCCGGCCGGGACCCAGGTTGGTACTCCGGCCGGTGCTCAGGCTGGTGCTCCTGCTACCGCTCAGGGTAACGCCCAGGCTGGTTCCCCTGCTGGTGCGCAGGGCCAAAATGCTGCCGGCTACTGGCCGGTGCCTAACTTTGCTCCGTCCGACCAAGCCGCTCAGCCCGGTCAGTTTGGCCAGCCCGACCAATTTGGCCAGACTGCCCAGGCGCCGCAGGGCTATGGACAAGTACCCCAGGGTTATGGCCAGCCAGTACAACCGCAGGCTAACCCCTACGTAACCACACAGGCTCAGCAGGCTCCGGCGTCGCAAACAGCCCAGCCGCAGAGCTACGCCCAGTCAGCCCAGCCCGCACAGGCTCCTCAAGTACCGCAAGGCTACGGCCAGGCACAGCCTGGTCAGAATGTGCAGCCGGGTCAGCCCATCGAGGTCTACGGCCAGCAGGCCACCCAGCCGCTAAACCCCTACCTCACCCAGCCGCAGCCGCAGCCGCAGCCGCAGACACAGCCAAGCGTTGTGCCAAGCGCCGCTCAAGCCCCGCAGGGTTACGGCCGGCCCGCACAGCCCGGGCAGGGATATGGTCAGGTACCCCAGGGATATGGCCAGGTACCCCAGGGATATGGTCAGGCACAGCCGGTACAGCCCGCACAGTCGGTGCAACAACCCGCTCAGGTACCTGGGGTTAGCCAGTTGGAGCACCCGAACCAGCCTGGCAGGCCTACTCAGCCTTTGCAGCCTACGAATGACACGCGGGTTATCGCCAGCCCGACTGACACCACCCAGGTGGTTTTCGAGCCGGCCAACCCGGTTTATAAGTCACCTGCTTCTCAGTCAGCTGCCTCTCAGCAGGCTGGTGCAAATGAGGAAGTTGAGGAGACTGACCAGCGTCCTGTGGATGCCATGTACACGGATCCAACCCGAGTAATCAGCACCACCGAGGCCGCCAACCGCTACAACTAGCGTTCACTACAGATACAGATACATACAAAATCGTCCGTTCCCTATTAAAAATCCATGGGGTTTTATAGGGAACGGACGATTTTTCAGTATTTGTGAGCAGTGGCCTGGGCTAGCAGCCTTACTCGGCCCCGATCAGCCTCGCTTGGCCCGTAACTTGAGCCTTAACCTGAGCCTTACTCGACCTCAGCCAGCTCCACGCCAGCCTCAACCAGCTTGGCCTTGGCGGCCTCGCCCAGCTCGGGGCTGACCGGCTCGGTCAGGTTGGTCAGCACTCGCACCTGGTAGCCCTTGGAAGCGGCGTCCAGCGCAGTGTCGCGCACGCAGTGCGATAGCGCCAGGCCCACAATGTCTAGGCTGTCCACCCCGGCGTCCTTAAGCAGCTGGTCCAAGCCCACACCGGCGTCGTCGACCCCCTCAAAACCAGAGTAGGCCGCCGCGTACTGGCCCTTCTTAACCGAAGCGTCCGGAGCCAGATCCGCCAGCGCCGGGTGCAGCTGGGCGTTGGCAGTGCCGGCCACGCCGTGCTTAGGCCAGGTGTCCACGAAGTCGGGGTGGTCGCTGAAGTGCGTGCCCGGATCAATGTGCCAGTCCTGCGTGGTTACCACCAGCGCGTATTCCTTGCGGTGTGCGGCCACGTAGGCAGCCACGCGCTCGGCGACGGCGTTGCCCCCCGCGACGGGCAGCTCCCCGCCCTCGCAGAATGTGGGCTGCACATCTACCACGATTAGTGCTCGAGTCATTTTCTTCTCCCTATGGTTGCGGTTTTTCCCTTAGGTCTTTGGTAGCCGGTGGATGGCCGGCCGGGTTGGCCGGGCTAGCCGGGCGATCAGCAGCTCAACCGGGCCGTGGCGCTGGCAAGTTCCAGGCCGGGCGTGTGACGCTTGCAAGTGCTGAGCCGGACCGGCGAGCTACGTCCTCGCCAGAAGCGTGGCACCGCCCTCCCCAGCCAAAGTATTTAGTTTTCGCGGGCAGCCAGGGCCGCCTGGTACAGCTCATTCTTGCGCAGGCCGTGGGTTTGGGCCACCTGCGCAGCCGCCTGTTTAAGGCGCAGGCCCTGGTCAGCTAGGGCCAGCACCTGGTCTACTACTTGTTCGACGCCGACGCTAGCCCCCGTGGAGCCGGCAACTACCAGCACAATTTCTCCCCGCGCCCCCTCGGCGGTGGCCGCCACCAGCTCATCTAGGCTGGCGCGCAGTACTTCTTCATGGGTTTTGGTCAGTTCCCGACACAGTGCCGCACGGCGCTGCCCACCGAAAGCTTTAGCCAGGTCAGTTAGGGTTTCGTGGACACGTCGGGGGGATTCGAAGAAAATCAGGGTGTGGGCGTCGCTAGCCAGTGAACTTAGTAGCCGGGCACGCTCGCCGCTTTTGCGCGGCAGGAACCCTTCAAAACTGAAACGGTCGCTGGCCAGGCCCGATAGCGCCAGTGCGGTGAGCACTGCGGAAGGTCCAGGGGCCACGGTAACCGGCACGTCGGCGTCGATAGCAGCGTTGACCAGGCGGAATCCTGGGTCGGAAACCGAGGGCATACCGGCGTCGGAAATCATCAGCACGCTGGAACCGCCGCGCGCGGCCTGCAGCAGCTGCCCGGAGCGTTCGCGCTCGTTGTGTTCATGGAAAGCCAGCAGCCGGCCACCAATTTTCACGCCTAGGCGCTGGGCCAGGTTCAGGGCGCGGCGGGTGTCTTCAGCGGCGACGACGTCGGCCAGGGCCAGGGCGGCCATCAGGCGCAGCGAGGCATCGCCACGGTTGCCGATAGGGGTTGCGGCCAGGGTGATTGTGCCCCGAGCGGGGGCGTATTCGGCCAGGTCAAGGCCCTGCGCTGGGCCGGGCGCAGAGTTGGCAGGCAGTGCTTGCTCTGCCTCGCTGGCATGGGCCGGTTGCTCCCCTTCGCCGGCAGGGGCCGACGACGTAGGTTCGCCCAGCGAGCAGGCGGCGGGAGCCTCCAACTCACTTGCAGCAGGGCTTGGCACTTCTTGATTGGGCGCCATATAACCTTCCCCTTTTAGATACAGGCAAAATCATCCTTCACCTATAAAAATATGCGTTTAAATCATAGGCGACGGACGATTTTGCCTGTATTTGTAGATCATGCCTGTACTCACAGATTCTGTCTGCATTCACAGACTGTACCTGCAAACAACAGTGCAGCCAGCTTAGATCCAGCTCTTAAATAGCATGTGCCAGAGCCAGAAGTTGTAGTCCACTACCTGCGCGGTCCATATCGGCCACCACAGGCAGGCAAACACAACCGCCGCCAGCGCAATAATGCCGGTCAGTATCAGGCCCATGAACATTGAGGGATCATAGTCCTTACCCAGCACCTGTCCCCCGCCAAGGTAGGCACCCAGTTCGTCTTTCAAGTTACCTTTAGCGTTCGTCTCCTTGGTGGCGACGTCGTCGCTTGCGGATCCGTCAGAGGCGTCAGCCCCAGCAGCCCCCGCAGAACCAGTAGCCCCAGCGGAGCCAGACCCGGCAGAGCCACCAGAACCAGCCGTAACCACGCCGTCGCCGTCGAGCAAGCCAATTCCCCAGCCCAGCGCCACAGTCAGCGCCAAAACCACGAACGGCACGAAAGCTACCGTGTAGAAAGTGAAAATAGTGCGGTCCCAGTACATGAACCAGGGCAGGTACAGGCCAATGTAACCAGCCAGCACTACCCAGCCGCGCCAGTCGCGCTTAAGCGCCACATAGGCAACCACCACAAATACCGCCACGAAAGCGGCCCACCAGATCGGGATGTTACCGATCGAGGTGATAGCCCGCACGCAGTTACGGGTGTCGCACTGGTAGGCGTCAGCGCCCAAAGTATCGTTGGACTGCCAGTAGAAGGAGGTAGGCCGCATCTGCAGCAGCCAGCCGCTGGGCTTAGCCATGTAGCTGTGGGGGGTGGATAGGCCCACGTGGAATTTGTAGATGGCGCGGTGGTATTCAATAAAGTCCGCGATCGAATCGGGCAGCCAGGAGCCGCGCCCAGCTGCGCGCTCAGCCGCCGCCCAGCCGTGCTTGTAGGCGCTGGGGTTCATGAACCAGCCGAACCAGCTAAGCAGGTAGGTCACCCCTGCCACGGGCACAAGCCGCATAAAGTTACCCCAGCCGCGTGAAACCAGGGTTTCCAGCTTCCACACCTTGGCTTTAACAGCGCGCAGTGCGGTGCCGTCCCAGATCACGGTCATGATGCCGATGGTTGCCAGCAGGTACAGGCCCGACCATTTAACCGAGCAAGCACACCCCAGCAGCACGCCGGCGCTAATCATCCAGGGGCGCCAGCCGGCCTTGGGGGCTAGGGCACCTGCAGCGGTGCCTTCCAGCAGGCGCGCGATGCGTTCGCGTTGGCTTTGACGGTCACGCACAATGCAGTAGACAGCGGCCAGGGCGAAGAGGCCAATAAACCCGTCCAGCAGACCGATACGTGACTCGGTGATACCCACGCCGTCGATAGCCAGGAACAATCCCGCCAGACCCACCAGCAGCGGTGAGGGGAACAGTCGCCACACCAGGCGGCACAGCAGGAACACGGTGGCAATACCCGCTAGGGCCACTGCCAAGCGCCAACCCCAGCTGGAGGCCGGCCCGGTCAGCTCCATACCCGTGGCGATCAGCCATTTACCTAGCGGCGGGTGCACCACAAAGGACGCCTCAGGGCTGAGCGTGGAGAAATTACCGCGCACAAAACTAGCGTTGGCATTTTGCGCCCAGGTGCCCTCATAGCCCAGATGCCAGATCGAGTAGGCGTCTTTGACGTAGTAGGTCTCGTCAAACATGATTTCGTGGGGGCTGCCCAGGTTCCACAGGCGCGTGAAGGCGGCGATCAGGGTGGTCACCACGGTGGCGATCCAGCCGTTGCGGGTCACTACTCGCGAAGGTAGGCGCGAGGGTAGGCCCAGCACGGCCCGTAGCTGCTCGCGGGTGCGCGGCTGGGGGCTTTCTAGTGCCGGTGCTGCCGTGTCTGCCTGCGACGACGCCGCTTGGTCGCCTGCCTGGGCACCTTGCGACGACGCCGGGCTTTGCGTTGTCCCTGCAGTTGCCGGGGATGCGGCGCCTGCCGGGGCCTGGCTACCTACCTGCGACGACGCCGAGGCACCTGACGGGGCTACCCAACCACTCTGCTGAGCAGCGGCGTCGGGCTTAGCGCCAGGACCCGAGGGCTTAGCAGCTGAATCCTGCCTACTGTTCGGCTCTGACAAAGTAATTGGAAAACGCGTGCCACGCACGGGGGTGACGTCGTCTTCCGGATCTAAATAGGCGTCAGCGTCCGGGCTTGGAGTAGTGGGCTGATCGTTCATTCGGCCAGTCTATTGCCTTTATGAGCCCAATACCGACTCTCAGCTCACTTTCAGCAACCACTATCACTTTATATTTAGCTATTAGTGTCGCTCACCACACTAGCAGCCCTGCCCAGGAGGCCGGCCCCACGCGTCCCGCCCGGCCCACCCAGGGCCGCCTCTCACAGCACCGCCCAGCTCACCCGGGGACGGCGCCAATCCCGCACGTCCCACCCGGCTCACCCAGGGGCCACCTCTCACAGCACCGCCCGGGGCCGGCGTCGTCGTTAGCGCCCCCCGAACTAGCGCCCCCCGAAGCTGCCGCCGCCATAGCTGCTGGAGCTGCTGAAGCCGCCGGAGCTGGACGAGGAGGAGCTGTAGCTGACCGAGCTGCTGGTTTGCCACACCACCGCGCTGGTTACCGGCTGGAAGCCATAGTCTAGGTCGCGGGTCAGGTCTAGGTTGTATAGGCCCGGGCCGGAGTCGTCCCAGCTGTAAGCCACTTGCTGGCTGGCCATCATTTGGGCGCCCAGCGGCACTAGGGCGTCTTGCACCTTGGCGGCCATACCGACGGCGGCCGCATTGGCTAGGTCGCTGCGGTACTGCTGCGGGGTGGTGGGGGCGTACATGGCACTGTTGGTTAGGTAGGCGCAGTAGGCCCGCATTTGTCCACCAACTATCAGACCGCGCTGGGTGTAGCAGGTGCTTACGTTGTATGAGTGCATGAAGGCGGCAATGAAGCAGAAGCCGGGCACAGCCCACACCCAGTGGTTGTAGTGGGCCACGCTGTAGAGGCTGAACGTAAAAATGGTCAGCCATAAAAACATGCTGCAAGTGTTGGCTAGTCCCCCGCAGCTGGTACGCAAATTAGCTGAGCTATATTCTTTGTCGGCTGCTCTAGCGAATTTACGCATACCACTGCTTGTGGACTCATTGTTTTTAAGTACCGCACGCATTTGCGCTAAATCGAATTGGCTGGCTCGCAATTTATTCGAAATCATAAATAGCGCAGCCAGTAATGCCTGTTGGCTGGGGTAAAGCCTGCCGGCCTGTTTGCCGGTTAGTGCAATGGTCCACTGCCCGTGCTGTAGCGGCGCTCCGGAGCGGGCCGCCTGCGCCACCTGCTGTGCATTGGCCACGCGAAGATCCAGGTAGCGGTATCTTTGGGCGTCTCCTGGACAGACGTTAACCAGTCCAGCATTGGTCAGGGACAGCAGGGTGCTGGTTAGCTGGCGGGTGCGCCGGTTCTTTTGTTTAGTTTTGCTGGGGAAGACATGGTTGGAAAATTCTGCGATTACTGCCGGCGACAGGTTAGGCATTTGGGTCACCAGCATGTCGGGCACAACAAACTGGGCTTGGGCGGCGCGCCGTGAGCTGAATGCGCCGTACAGCCCTACTGCGGCTATCAGCACGCATACGCCAAAGCCGGCGGGAATCAGCCAGTCAAACCACCAGGGGCGCTCTTGGGGTAGGCGGGCTTTTACGGCCTCGTCGATGGCTTGCTGACGCTGGGCTGGCGTGGCCGTGGGAGTGTAGCCGGAAATGGCGCTGGCATCCCACATATAGGCCAGGGTTACGGATTTTCCGCCTTTAACAAAGTCGGCTTCGTAGTGGCGCCTGGAGCCGGCATGGGGGTCGCCAGGAATGGCGCCGTTGGTGGTGGGGGCGCCGCCTGGGGTGCCGGTAGCGACGCCGTCGTAGTGCAGCCACATCCAGGTGCGCTGGGCTGGGACTTGCTCGGGCATGGAGAAGTCGATGCTGAGGTGTTTAATGGGCACCGTGTTTTTGTCAGAGATGGGGCTCCACAGGACTTTGACGATGTCGTTGGTCAGCTCCCCACCGCCGATAAAGCTCATGGTGATGCGGTAGCGCAGGTCGGAGGCGGAGCTGGTGCGTTTAATGTTCCAGCCGATCTCAACTTTGGTGGGGTAGTTGACGGTTTGCCCGTTGTAGTCGGTGGAGCTGTCGGCTATGCGCACATAGGTTTTGCCGGCGTACTGCTCGTCCCATTCTTTTGTGCTTGAGATGGTGGAGGGGTCTGTGAAGCTGCTTTTGGTCAGCTCCTGGTTGGTGTCTAGGTCCGTGACTGTTACGTTTTTTAGCTGCTGGCCTTGTTTTAGCTCGTAGAGCTGGAACATTTGCGAGTAGCTACGGGTGTCTTTGATGCGGATGGTGACGTCTTCGGTGACGTTTAGGTTGCGCTCAGCGGTGGCGTAAGCGCTGTACTGTAAGTTTGTGTACAGGATGGGGGCGTTGTCGAATTTGGTTTTTTCAACTCGCTGATAAAAATTGTTGCCCCAGGCGATGGCACTGACCACCGCGATCCCGAGTACTGCTGCCAGCGTCGCTTTAATTAGAGCTTTAAATAGCTCTCGGCTGATGCCTGCGCTTTGGTCCATGCCATAAGCGTATTAGGTAAGTGGGGTGCGGTATGGGCAAAAATGCCCAGGTGGTTTGTTCTTTGCCGACGACGACGCCGGGCCCAGGCTGGTAAAGCAAAAAAATGGTGGGGGTGCCGACCCTCAAACAGGACCAAACACCCCCACCACCAAGAAACGGTTGGCAGTGCCCTACTCTCCCACAACCCACCAGTTGCAGTACCATCAGCGCAGAAAGGCTTAACTTCCAGGTTCGGAAAGGATACTGGGTGTAACCCCCTCGCTAAAACCACCAACACAACCAAAACAAGCAACACCCCAAAAGGGATAACCACTCACCAGTCAGTGAAACAATATATCCACATGTACCAACCCAACCCACAAACCCCGCAAAGGATTCGTCAAGGCCGTGTTGGTCGTGAACCGCACAGTGGACGCAAACACCCCCAAAAACAAACCACCAACCAAAACCAGTCGATGAAATATTGTTAGTTATCGGTCAATTAGTACTAGTAAGCTGGTCACCTTACAATGTCTACACTCCTAGCCTATCAACCCGGTAATCTACCGGGAACCTCCCCCCCAAAAAACGGGGACGGAAACCTAATCTCGAAGCTAGTTTCCCGCTTAGATGCTTTCAGCGGTTACCCATCCCGAACGTAGCAAACCAGCCATACCCCTGGCAGGATAACTGGCACACCAGAGGTTCGTCCGTCCCGGTCCTCTCGTACTAGGGACAGCCCTTCTCAAGTTTCCAACGCGCGCAGAGGATAGGGACCGAACTGTCTCACGACGTTCTAAACCCAGCTCGCG
>ERZ773234.337-NODE-337-length-14758-cov-22.140039_pt1 | contig 14758 bp, 15 predicted proteins | sample MGYA00580523_ERZ773234 | MGnify/ENA primary metagenome ERZ773234 (study PRJEB29015, sample SAMEA2738167) | human oral metagenome | biome: human oral; feature: human-associated habitat; material: saliva | place: China | collected 2262 ...
CAGGCACCAAGGTGCGCGGCATCCGCCTGCTCGAATCCCCCGTCAACGGCCACGATATTGAGGCGAAGGTCCCCGGCGCAGGCCAGATGTACCTGAAGTCCTCCGTTGTGAAGAAGGCATAAGCCCGGAAGGTATAAACCGAGAAGACGTAAAGCGCCTCGCACAAGACACAGAAAGGCGGCACCTCCCGCACTAGCTCACGCTAGGGGAGGTGCCGCCTTGGTTCATGAGAAGCTCATCTGAGAAAAGCTCAGCGGGCCCTCTTTAAATTGAATGAACCTGTTACTTCCTGCCGGTCATGCCCAGGTACAGGGAGATGGTCAGCATCGCCGCGAAGACCGAAAGGATCCAACGCATCCAGTCGATACCGTCGGTGGCGGCGACGCCCAACTGAGTTGCCGCCCAGTTGCCGATAGCCGCGCCAATAGCGCCGCAGACAATGGTCCAAAGAATCGAAATGTTCTGGCGGCCTCGCATGAAGAAGCGCGCAATCACACCGATAATTGCACCGGTAATAACCATAGTGATAAGAGCGTCCATCGTTGTCTCCAAGGGTCGTGCACCTGCCGCTGTGACAGGTCGGCTTTACCTTAAGTGTAGGCAATGCCGGTTACGGGAGGCTTAACAACGGGTATGTTAAGGTGAACGGCACCTCGGTGTTTTACGTGTAAAACACTGAGGTGCCGTTGCTCTACGGCGAAGGTGCTACTTGGAGCGGCGCCAGATCTTCAGCGCGCTACAAATCAGCGGCAACTGCAGGGGCAGGCGCGCATACGCGATAGCCTTACGCTGAGCGGACTGGTGTCGCGCACCCCCCCATATCTTAAAAGGGAAACAAGAAGGGGATGGTCTTGTCGTGACAAGATCGGATAATGGTGTAGCTTGAGCTTCTCGTATTTTTCTTATTTTGTGATTGTGTCGTTATTGGTAATAGGGTTTAAAAGTTTTGTGGCCTAGTAAGAGATGTTTTAATTCGGCATAAGCAGATAAATATTTGCTGTATAATGTGTAACTATTGAAGGAGGATTTTATGGCAAAGAATGTTTTGGGGCAGTACTTTACCCCGTCCCATATAGCTCGAATTATGGTTGATTTAATTGAATCTCCCCGAGAAAGCAAAATACTTGAACCTTCCGCCGGAGAAGGGGTATTTTTGGATGTGCTTTACGAGGCCGGTTATTCGAATATTGAAGGAATTGAAATCGACTCTTCACTGAAGCAAAATGTGATGCATACTGTCTATCATGAATCGTTTGTTTCGTGGAAGAAGGACGGGGAATACTCTGCCGTTATCGGAAATCCTCCATATATCCGATGGAAGAACCTTGAAGAATTCCAGAAAAACGAGATTAAAGAACATCCCTTGTGGGGTAAGCTATTTAACTCTTTGTCGGATTACCTGACTGTATTCATAGCTAATGCTATACGAAACCTTCGTGACGGAGGTGAATTAATTTTTATTACTCCAAGCTTTTGGATGCATACGCTCCACTCCGAGAATCTTCGGTCTTGGATGTTGAGTCAGGGGACATTCTCTCACATTATTAACTTTGGTGAGAGTAATGTTTTTCAAGGGGTTTCAAGCTCAATTATAATTTTTAGGTTTGTTAAAAATGCCCAGATTCAGGAAATTCAGTTTTATGAATATGGTGGCCCTCGAAAGGTTTCTGAGTCAATTAGTCTAAATGGTGATGAATTTAAGAAATTTATGATTCCTCAATTTACCACTGGGGAACAATGGATTTTTGCTGACCGGAAAACTTTGAATGATATAGCCGAACTTGAAGACGCATGCACCATGACGGCGGAGACCGATGATCTATTTGATGAGAAGGTGCAGCGTGTGGCTTTATTGGGTGATTATGTGCATATTGCTAATGGAATGGTTTCTGGATTGGATAAAGCCTTTCGTTGGGATGCCCCTGTTGATAACTTAAACGAAGCTGAACAAGCAGCTTTGGCCACTGTTGTTAAAGGTAAAGATATTAAAAATGTTTACATGGAAGGAAGTAGCAGGTATATCGATATTCCGGAGGGCCTTACGGAATCTGACGTAGCTTCAAAATACCCCTCTCTATATGAACAGCTAGTTTCTTATAAAGAGAAGCTGATAGAACGTTACTCGTATCAGAGGTCTCTTCCGTTTTGGGAGTGGGCTTTTAAACGGTCTCGAAAGTATTTTTATACGGAGATTCCTAAAATTTTCGTTCCATGTAAGGAGCGTGTCACGAATAAAGAATCTGCACGGTTCTGCCTTGTTCCCCCGGGTGTTGTGGCAACTCAGGACGTAACAGCTTTCTCTCCTCTGGAGGGGACGAAGGAATCAATAGAGTATATCCTGGCTTACTTGGTTCATCCGCGTGTTACGGCTTGGTACAGATACAAGGGACTTATGAAGGGCGGAATCGCTGAATTCTCGGAAAAGCCCCTCGCGTCGATACCTTTCAGATATATCGACTGGGATAATGATGAAGATATCGCGTTCCATGACCTTGTAACGAATACAATTCGAGAAAGTGTATCAGAAAATGTAGCCTATGAGGAGATTATTGTGCGTATTATTAATTTGTTTAAATCAGTTAAGAATCGCAACATTCACTATGATACTAATATTTCAGAGGAGAGCTAAGGGTGACTCTTAAAATGCAGGATGTCGAAAAAGCTATTCGAGAATATTTTGTGAATCGAGGCTATATTGATTTAAATTTAAAGCTGAATCAGGAAACCTCTGGGCATAGGATAGCAACTCCTCTTGAAGAAGAGGTCTATGATGCTTTGTCAAAGACCTACCCTGGATTAGCCTTCAAGCAGCATGAAGCGGTTAATGAGTATCTCTCGCAAGCCGCAACGCGGGATAAGGTATCTGATGATTTTATCTTTGGAAATGAGGCTATTGATTATTTGGTGAATCCTGGGAATAAGGCATTATCTCATTGGCCAGAAAAAATTGTACCTGGCCGGCAAAGCGATACGGCTGATATAGTCCTTTTCTCGGATTCCGCCCTGTTCGATGGCTCATCAGTTTTCCTTATAGATGTTAAAAGTCATGATTTTGGCAAAAATTCTCAGCCTCCAAATATCATGTCTGCTCGCAAACTGGCTAAGGTGGCAGAAATCTGCCTTTCAAAAAATATAGACCCTAACTTCTCTCTGTATTATATTGATCTCGGATACAGAAAGAAGGACGCTGGAGTTGTTGTAGAGGATGTTCGCATGGTAGATATGATGAAAATACCACCTCTTGACTATAATGGCAAAGGAAAACCTCTGTATATTAACTGGTCTGCGGCTATTCAAGTTCAGTTTAGGCCTTCTGAGGTATCTCAGGATTTCGAGTTGAGCCAAAAGGACTGGCTGGCAATTTTTATGAAGAATTATACTTCACAAAAGAGGGATAGGATATATAAAGAGGTTCATGAACTTGGGGAGCAGGAAAAAATGCTTGCTGAATATTATGCAAAAAATGGATATGTTCTAGAAGCAAATAGAATTATCTCTGATAGGTTGGAAATTAAATCGCCCCAAGAATCCGTTGAAGGTGTGAAAAAATCTAACTCGCAAATTGGTCGGAATATCGCTACAAAAAATGTATTGCATCACGTAAATCAACTAAACAGACTGCAAAACGATAATAATTCACGAGGGGATTTATCTCTATAATTAGGACCACGAATATGGAGGGTGGCAGGTTGCTTAGAGCAACCTGCCACCCTCTAAAACACAAATGTACTACTTGGAGCGGCGCCAGATCTTCAGTGCGCTACAAATCAGCGGCAACTGCAGGGGCAAGCGCGCATACGCGATAGCCTTGCGCTGAGCGGACTGCTTGCGCGCATCCAGAGCCATCTGAATATTCGCGGGAAACACCGCAACGAACAGCAGTGCGGCCAACAGACCACCGGCACGGCGGGTCTTATCGCTCGACAGCAGGGCGGCGGTGCCCAGCTCAGCCACACCGGAACCGTGCGTGTACGCATGCGGAGGGCCCGGCAGGTACTTCGGAATAATCGAATCGAAGGGCTTGGGGATAATGAAGTGCAGCGCACCCATCACAGCAAGACCGCGGGCCATACGAGTCGCTGAACGCTCGGCGCTGTACTCTTTCTTCTTAAAAATGCTCATGCCCTCAGTATCCTCCCCAACGAAGAGGAAACCGCTGACCTTCACGGCGAGTCCCGAAAATATCTACCCTCGGAAGGGGAAGCCCAGAAGCCACCGCAACCGGGCGAGGTCCAAATCCAACCCCTCAAGAGGAAAAGACCCGTCAAACAGGGTATGATGTGAAGCATGGCACCGCGTGCGGTACCGACCGACGAGCGGCTCCCCACGAGCCGACGCCGATCAGGACGGACCGGGTGCACCATACCAAAAATCAAAGGAGTAACCCCATGAAGAAGATTCTGTTCATCGCAGCACTCGCAGGCGCCGCATTCTTCATTTACAAGAAGAAGGCAGCCTAAGGTATCTCGCCCCGCAGGGCGTAATAATCCTAAGCATAAGAAGCCCGCCCCTCGAAAAATTCGAGGGGCGGGCTTCGTCGTATCCGCAGAATTTACGGACGGAGCGGTGAACCTACTCGCCGCTGGGCGGAACCTCGCCGTCCATCACGACCTTATTTTGCGAAGAGCTCCACGTGAACGTAGCCGTCGTGCGGCCGCTCGCGTTGGCGGGGCTCTCATCGTCCTTCATATAGCGGTAGGTCACGCTAATCGAATTATCGGAGGTACGGGTGATGGAGGGCGAGAACGAGTAGGGCTCGTAGGTTGCCGTACCAATAAACTTGCCGTAGTGGAAGAGCAGGATGTGATGGGCCATCGAGGAGATGCAGCACTCATCCGGGGAGGAGCCCGGAATCGCGTCAATCCAGGACAGCTCGGCGCAGGGATCAAAACCCTCGTACGTGCGGGAAACGTTCGTCCACTGGTTCCACTTGCTCTTGTTCTTCATATCGCTCAGAGCCTTAGAGACCGTGGATGAAGCCGACACGTTGGAGCAGCTGGAGCTCTTCTTATCGCCCGAGGAGTCAGACTTCGCGGGAACGGTCGTAACGCTCGGCTCGGGGTTCACCGTAATCGTCACCACCGACGGAGCCGGGGCGGGCGAAGACGCAGAGGCGGAGGCAGAAGCGGAAGGGCTCGCCGAAGTCGTGGGGAAGATAGCCGAGGTGGCGCTCGAGGAGGAGCTCGGCGAAGCCGAAGCGGATGCGCTCGCCGAGGCAGACGAAGACACTACGGTACCGGAAAGCGCCGAATCGGTGCTTGCCGAGCAGGACGAGACGGCCAGGGCCACGGCCGCGCCCAGGGCGGGCAGGGATAGAGCGGAGCGGGTCAAACGCATGAGGACTCCTCGCGCGATGCGGCGGCGCATCGCAAGTTGATGTATGTGAACAGTGAACTTGTCCAGTATAGAGAATAAAGACGCATTGACGTGGTGCGGGGCGTCAGCGCCGTTCATTACCGTAGCCTTTTTCCATTGCCGATAGGCGGCAGAAAACCGGTTAGCAGACCTTATCGTCGGTCAGATAATGTGCTAGCCAGGCGCGCCTCGCCGTCGCAATACGCGCCGTAACCCGCGGAAAAACCCACAGGCTGATAGCGCCCTGAGCCCCCAAAATCAGCGAAAACAGCAGCGGCCGAAACGTGTTATTGCGCGGATCGACGCCCGAGTCGAAGAGGTGAACGAGCGCATCCGACAGGAACATGGACGGAACATGAGCGACATCAGCACCGTGCCCAGCACCCAGCCCGGCCCGAAACAGAGCAGAACCCAGCGGGCGCTCATCCGCAGGTTCTTGCGGTGCGCCCAGCGGAACTGCCAGCCGCGCAGACGGTACGGATAAATCACGCCCAGAATCGAGCCCAGGGACACCACAATAGCCGGCACCACAAAGAACGACAGGGACATCATGAGCGTGGGGGGGGGTCAGATTCCCATCTCGGCCATGCAGAACCAGAGCCACCACCGTGCCTGAAACACCCGTGATGATGCCAATCGCAATAGCCTTCGTGCGCACGAACAGGCGCAGGGCGTGCGGGTCGCTACTGCGCAACGCACGCAGCGCATGCTCCTCATCGTGGCCCATCAGGTTCGTTGAGGTGACGTCCGCAACCATCCAGCCGACCATCACCAGGGCGAAACCGGCCGGGCCCCTAAACTCGCTAAACAGCCACGAACGCCAGGCTTCCGGGAGCAGGTACCAGCAGATTGCCGCCAACAGCGCATTGCATACAATGGTCTGCGTTTCTACCGGGAGGGGGCGCGTGAACATGCGGCGCAACTCGGCACGCACGCTCGGGCGGTACGTATTCTTCGGCTCGATGAGGGTGCGACCTTCCACCCGCTGACGGCGCAGGTCCCGGCGGAGTGCCCTGAAATTCGTTACGGGATGCGCCAGCGACGCAAGGCGGGAAGAAACATACCTCATGATGCTCACCAGCCCATTGTAAAGGTGGCGGGGCACGGCTCAGGCACAGCCGATATGACCGCCTGCGGAAATACTGCAGCGCAGAAAGTTAGCCAATAGGTAAACTCTGCCCGCTGCGCCCGCATCTCCTTGCACACCCGCCGCATCCGGGGGACAATGAAGGCATGGCTGAAGTAACTCTACAGAATGAACTCGTAATCCACACCAACGGCGACCTGCCCGCAGTCGGCGCAAAGCTGCCCGACTTCTCGGTTCTCGCGGCTGATCTCTCCGAGATTTCCTCCGCAGATTTCGCAGGTAAGAACCTGGTGCTGAACATCTTCCCCTCCGTCGACACCGGTGTCTGCGCAAACAGCGTCCGCACCTTCAACAAGCAGGCTGCAGGCCTGGAGAACACCGTCGTGCTGTGCGTCTCCAACGACCTGCCCTTCGCAATCGGCCGCTTCTGCGCAGCCGAGGGCATTGAAAACGTTCAGACCTCCTCTGCTTTCCGCTCCTCCTTCGGTGAGGACTTCGGCGTAAAGCTCGTGGACGGCCCCCTGGCTGGTCTGCTGGCACGCTCCGTGGTCGTCGTGAACCCCGAGGGCGAGGTCGTCTACACCGAGCTGGTTCCCGAAACCACCAACGAGCCCAACTACGAGGCAGCACTCGCCGCCATCAAGTAGTTTCCGTTTCGTTCGCCTCGCGAATGAGCAATTGATTCTCAACGCCCCGGCGCGCATACCCCTGGTTTGCGCCCGGGGTGCTTTAAAATAGTGATAACCGCCGCGCGATTATTTCTCTCGCGCGGTGCACGACACAACAGATACGAACGCTACACCGCACGAGTACGGTCTCACCCCACACATGCGGCTGGCGACAGCATTACGCTCCGCCCACCCGATATCACGGGTGGGCGGAGCGTTTTAACGATGCATTAGGTGGGGGCGCGAAGGGCCGGCAAGCCCCGGGCGCCTAGCGCGTCTGCTTGTGCTCCCCGTCGTGGTCGGCCACAAGCATATGCTCGGGCAGGGTACCGCGACGCTTCTGAACCGCGTAGCGAACCACCAGCAGGCTTAGGTAGACGACCATGGACACCACAAGCATGGACTGCGGGGCGATCAGCAGGCCCGCGGCCGCGGCCACCAGCGCGATGACGGCGGTCAGACGGTCCTTCGATTCGCGGTACGCATCCACGGTCAGGATCGCGAAGAGCGCAGTCATCACAAAACCCAGACCCTTCAGCTCGCTCAGGAAGCTGACGCCCAGCACGTAGCCCAGCAGGGTACCGCAGATGACGGACACCTGCATGCCAGCGTGAATCCACAGGATGCGGGAGCCGCGCAGCGTGTGGCGGTCGGGGCCGCTATTGAGGACGTACGCCTCGTCGGTGAGCGTGTACACGCTGTAGAACTTCGCGAGAGGATGGCGCACACGCTCAATCGGGTAGGAAAGGCCGTACATGAGGTGACGCGAATTCACGAGCAGAGTCATGAGCGCAATAGACACCAGCGAAGCGTGCAGAGACATCATGTCCAGCAGCACGAACTCCACGGAACCGGCGAAGACAATGCCCGGCAGGACGACCGCCAGCCACATCGGGAAGCCGTAGCTGTGAATCACCACGCCCAGGCCGATACCCACGAAGAACAGGCCCGCCATGACCACGCCGGCGGTGCGCATCGCCTCGGCAAAACCGCTCACGCGCGGTTGCTGGGAGTCCGAAGAGTCCTTGGGTGCCTCGACCACGGGAATGACGCCGGTCAGCGGAAGGGCGGAGGCGATCACCTGATCCACCTGCTCCGGGCTTGCCTGGCGGGGTTCCGCCCGTTGGTGGGGTGCCTGCTGCTGCACGCTACGGTCGGGCGCGGTGCGGTGGACCGACTCGACGATGGGGGCGGAGGCATCCGCCGGGTGACGCTGAGAATCCTGAGATGAAGTCATGACGCCCCCTAGAAAACCCAGTTAGCCAGTACAACGCAGGTGACGGTACCCGCCACCATGCTCAGCACCATATTCTTACGCCACAGGTGCACACCCACAGTCACCACCAGACCCGCCAGGTACGGTGCCGCCGTAGCGAACGAAGAATAATCAATCTTCGCCACCGCATAGATGGCAAGCAACGCGACTGCGCCGAGCGGGATCCAGTGGCTGAGTGCATCGAGCAGCTCGGAGCCGGCGAGCGCCTTCTTCAAACCGAAAGGCAGAAGACGCAGCATAAAAGTAATACCTGCAGCAACGAACACCGCAGTCAAAATATATCCGGCAGTAACTTCGCCGTTCATGAGGGTTGTCTCTTTCTGCACCACTCAGAAAACCCCGGAGGCGAAAGACACACGGTCGAACGGTTAAAGTCTTCAGAGCAACCGCCGAGAGCCGGGTCTGCCCGAGGAAACGGGGGAGTAGTGCGATAGGTACGTGAATAGATGAAAGCCGCGAACAACGAGGCGGAGGGACGTTCCTCCCGCATGAGACTCATCTCTGCGTGACCTCGGGGTGGTGCCGCTCCCGGTGCGGTGTTACTCCGGGGCGGCCACGCGTTCTGCGTCGCTGGTTTCCTTGGCGGTGTCTTTCATCTGCATGTGGTACCTCAAATCTGTGGGCGGCGGTTCACGAGATGGCGCCGGGAAGGGCGAATCGCGGCCGGTTCCGCGTGAAACAGGAAAGAGAAGGGCGGGCCGAATAGGCGGCTCGCACTTTTTATATTAACGGTTTTCCGAGCCGCCGCGTAACACCCCGGCGGAACCCCCATTATCCTCGGAAGCGGACCCCGTTACTTCGCTTGTCTTCTGCTCCGAGTGGGCAGGCAGGGTGCCGCGACGCTTCGCCACAGGGAAGCGCGCCAACAGCAACACCACGTACGAACCCAACGCCACCACCAGGAACGACGAAGGCGCAAAAATCAGCGCAATCGCGGCCGAAATCGCAACGAAGAGCGCCGTCACGCGATCCGGGTTAGCGCGGTAGCCGTCCATGGCGAGAACCGTGAAGATAGCCACCATCACGAAGTCCACGCCCTTCAGGTCGTTTAGGAAGCTCGCGCCGAGTACGTATCCGAGCACCACGCTCAGAATCCACGACACGTAAATCAGCACGTTCACCCACAGGATGCGGGCGCCGGAACGCTCGTTACGGTCGGGCCCGGAATTGACGGCGAAGGCCTCATCGCAGAGAGTGTGAACCGCCAGGGTCTTAGCCCAGAGACCCTTTACCCTGTGCAGAGGGAATGAGAGGCCGTACACCAGGTGGCGAGCATTCACGAGGAACACGGTCAAAGCAATCGAGGCAACCGACGCGCCACCGCTGATCATGCCCACCATGAGGAATTCCACAGAACCGGCAAAAACCACCGCGGATAGCAGCGGCGCAGTCCAGACGGGCAGGCCGTGCGCGTTGAGGATAATGCCCAGACCCAAACCCAGCACGGCGATACCGAGCATCACCACGGAAGAATCCGCAACAGCCAAGCGGAAATCATTCAGGGTGCTCGTACGCTCAGCGCCGGGGGTCTGTGCCATAAAAGAGTTCCTTGTGTATGTTGTGCTCTTCAAAAAATCTACTGTGTGCGTGAGGGACTTCGAAGCTTCGCCGCGGCTTTCCAGTGTATAGGAGCAAGCGGTTGACCGACGAGAAAAAGAGCCCGGGAATAAAATAATGAGAAACACGCTTATAGCGAATGACGCTAAACAACGCGGCGCTGAATAACCTAGCGACCGTGCAGACAACCCGAAAGGAACCTCAATGGCCGAGCAGAACAACGCTGAGCAGAACAACACCGTGCAGACTGCAGAAGAGCAGAAGAAGGTGTACTCGCGCCAGCAGGAACGCCGCGAACTCGACAACTACCGCCAGACCAAGATCGAGCGCATCGACCGCCTGCGCTACCGTGCCTACGGTGCCAACGGCGCGACCCTCGATTTTGGTGTGGGTGAGGGCCTGCTGACTCCCGTCGAGCTGCTGCTTGCCGCGATTGCCGGCTGCTCCTCCGTGGACGTGGACGCGGGTACTTCCCGCCGCGCCACCCCCGAGGTGTTCGAGGTGCTCGCCTCGGCGCTGAAGCAGAACGAAGACGGCGCGGTGCGCCTCGACGACGTTGAGGTGGACTTTGATGTGCGCTTCCCCGAGGACGAGCAAGGTGCCAAGGCCCAGAAGATGGTGGACCGCCTGATTCAGCTCAGCGAGCAGAAGGACTGCACCGTCTCCCGCACCGTGGAGCACCCCACGAAGGTTTCTTTCCACAATCTGGCTGACTAAAGCCGGGTGAGGTAAATAGGTCGGGTGAATTGGCCTGATATGGAACCCTCCCGTACCGCTTATATATGAGCGGTGCGGGAGGGTTTTTCTGTGTTTTTGTGGTTTTGGGTGGAAAAGAGTCCGGAAAGCGGGTAGGATTGACCCTCAGATTAGGAAAACTTACGGTACGTAAGAAATCCTTAAGATTGAAGAATTTCTTGACCCAGGCACAAACCTTCGGCAGCCGCATCGACGGCAGGGATAGACTGGACAGCACACAATCCCCCTAGCAAACGCACGAAGCAATAGCCTCAGAAAGAAGACCTGACATGGCACAGCCTACAGAGACTTCCGGCGCTGCATCGGAAGCCACCCCCGCAGAGGGTGAACTGAAGCGAGGCCTCTCCGCTCGACACATGCAGATGATTGCAATCGGCGGTGCAATCGGCACCGGCCTCTTCGTCGCCTCCGGTAAGACCATCTCCACCGCGGGCCCCGGCGGCGCAATCCTCGCCTACGCCCTCATCGGCGTCATGGTGCTCTTCCTCATGCAGTCCCTCGGCGAGATGGCCGCGCACCTGCCCGTGCCCGGAGCCTTCCAGACCTACGCCGCGCGCTACGTGTCCCCGTCCTTCGGCTTCGCCATGGGCTGGAACTACTGGTTCAACTGGGCGATTACCGTGGCCGCCGAGCTCGTCGCGGTCGGTGAAGTGATGAGGTACTGGTTGCCGGACGTGCCCTCCTGGGTGTGGGCGGCAGGATTCCTCGTGCTGCTGACCGGCATCAACGCCCTCTCGGCACGCTCCTACGGCGAGAGCGAGTTCTGGCTGGCAACCATCAAGGTCGTCACCGTGGTTGTTTTCCTCATCGCCGGTATCGCCATGATTTTCGGCATCCTGGGTGGTAGCTCCCCGGGCGTTTCCAACTGGACCGTGGGCGAGGCACCCTTCGTAGGCGGTGCCCCCGCCGTCCTGGCCATCTTCATGGTGGCAGGCTTCTCCTTCCAGGGCACCGAGATGATCGGTGTGGCAGCGGGCGAGTCTAAGAACCCCCGCCGCGACGTGCCCCGCGCGCTCACCAGCGTGTTCTGGCGCATCATGCTCTTCTACATCGGTGCGATGGTCGTCATCGGCTTCCTGATTCCCTACACCGACCCGAACCTGCTGACCGCAGCGGACGGCAACGTGAACATCTCCCCGTTCACCCTCATCTTTGAGCGCGCAGGCATCGCCTTCGCGGCGGCCGTCATGAACGCCGTGATTCTCTCCGCCGTGCTTTCGGCGGGTAACTCCGGCCTGTATGTCTCGGCTCGTATGCTTTTCTCCCTGGCGCAGGAGGGCAAGGCGCCGAAGATGTTCACCCGCATCAACTCCGGCGGCGTGCCCATGAACGCGCTGCTGGCAACCGCCGCTGTGGGTGCGGTCGGCTTCATCGCCGCGCTGCTCTCGCCGGATGGTGCGTACCTGTGGCTCGTGAACGTGTCGGGTCTGGCGGGCTTCATCACCTGGGTGGGCATCGCCGTGGCGCACTACCGCTTCCGCCGCGCCTACCTGAAGCAGGGCCACAGCCTCAAGGAGCTGCCGTACGTGGCGCCGTTCTTCCCCGTGGGCCCGATCATTGCGTTCCTCATGTGCCTGGTCGTGATTGGTGGCCAGAACTACGAGGCCATCATCAGTGGCGACTGGTTTGGCGTTCTGAGCTCTTACATTGGCCTGCCCGTCGTGGCGGCCGTGTGGCTGGGCCACCGCGTCGTGACCCGTGACCGCCTGATTCCGCTGGAGGAAATGGACGTGAGCGGCCTCGAGGTGGGCGAATCCCAGTAGGTCAGCGCACCGCTCATCAACGCGCTGAGTGAGCCGCCGGCCCCGGGAGAGGGGGCCGGCGGCTCTTAGCGTCCTGGGCTCTTGCCTCCATAAAGTGCAAGCAATACATGGGTGGGCTAAGAATCCCAAACGTTCGGGTGCTAGGGTGGAGAACATGCAGACGAACCCGCAGAACCGAGCAGAAACAACCCAGCCCGCCGAACACAGCGCCATCGACAGCGTGCATCGCGTCGTCAACGTGTGCGCCGTAGCCATTCGCGATGAGCGGGGGTACGTGCTGACCGTACGCAAGAAGAGTAGCGACGGGTTTATGATGCCCGGGGGCAAACCCGAGCCGGGGGAGAGCCCCGTGCAGACTGCCTGCCGCGAGGTGAGCGAAGAAATCGGCCTGACCCCCGACCCCGCCCGGATGCGCTACCTCGGCACCCTGGAGGCCGCCGCGCTCAACGAGTCCGGCTTTACGGTGCGCGCCGAAACCTTCGAATACGCCCCCACCAGCGGGCAGCGCGCGCACCTGGCCTCCCTGAGCCCCCGCGCCGAGATTGCCGAGCTGCGCTGGGTCGATCCCGCCATGGCCCGCCCCTCAGACATCGCCGCGCAGGCACCGCTGAATACCGAGCAGATTTTTCCGCTGCTGGCGGCCACTCCGGTTCCGCGGGGCTAGCGTATCCACGGTGGGCCCGGCGGCCTAGAGCCCCCGTTTTATCCACAGGGCTACCCTGCACACATGAGGTACACAGGTACGTCCGGTACCCTCAACAACAGACAACCCATAGAAGGCGGGGCGCAACGCCGCGCACCCGCCGCACAACCCAAGGAGAACCATGAAGAAGACTGACTACAATCTCGCCGTCTACTGCGGCGCACGCTCCGGCAACGACCCGCTCTTCACCGAGCGCGCCCGCGAGCTCGGCACCCTCTGCGCCCAGAACAATATTGGCGTGGTCTACGGCGGCGGCCGCACCGGCCTGATGGGCACCGTCGCGGGCGCGACCCTGGATGCCGGCGGCGTGGTCTACGGCGTGGTCACCCACAAGCTGGTCGGTCTGGAGGGCGTCTACCCCGGCCAGACCACCCTCGACATTGTGGACACCATGCACCAGCGCAAAATCGCCATGATCGACAAGGCCGACGCTTTCGTCGCCATGCCCGGCGGCCCCGGCACCCTGGAAGAGTTCTTCGAGGTGTTCAGCTGGCAGTTCCTCGACATCCACTCCAAGCCGGTTGCGCTGCTGAACGTGAGCGGCTACTGGGATAAGCTCATCGACGCGATGCACTACATGGCCTCCACCGGCCTGCTGAACGAGCGCTACCTGGACGAACTCATTATCGCGACCACTCCCGAGGAGCTGCTGGATGCGCTCGCCAAGGACCTAGAGCGCCGCGCCGCCACAAAGACCAACGCAGAAAGCTAAACTGCCATGGCCAATACCCTGCTACTGACCTACTTCGGACCGTTCCCCGGCGTGCCCGTCAACCCCACCGTGGCGCTCGCAGAAGGCGCCGTGCGGGCGCTGAATACCGCCCGCCCGGACCTGCGCGTCGTGGCCCGCGAGCTGCCCGTCAGCTACGACGGATCCAGCGCCGCACTGCGCGCCGCACTGCAGGAGGTGCAGCCCGACGCGCTCATCAGCCTGGGCGTAGCGGTCGGCCGCGATGTGGTGAGCCTCGAGCATGTCGCCATCAATCTGGACTCCGCGGGCATTGAGGATAACGACGGCGACCGACGCTGCGACGAGCCGATTGTTCCGGACGGCCGGGAGGCGTACTTCTCCTCCCTGCCGGTGCGCGCCAGCTTTGAGCGCCTGCGTGCGGCGGGGGAGCCGGTCGAGATCTCGTACACCGCCGGAACCTACGTGTGCAACCACGTGTTCTACGAGGGCCAGCGCATCAGTCGCGAGTTGGGGCTGAGTATCCCCGCCGGGTTCGTGCACGTGCCCGCAACCCGCGCCGACGGTGAAGAGACGACCGAGGGTGTGGAGCTGACCGCCCACCGCGACGCCGGTGGCGTGGTTCGCGACGAGCAGGGCGTGCCGTACCTGCCCGAGTCCACCGTGGTGCGCATTATCGCCGAGATTGCCTCGGACACCCTGCCCGCGGTGAACTAACAGCACGGCATTTAGCTAAAACCCGTACAACAAAACCGCCGGATAGCCTCCCAAACGGGAGCCTATCCGGCGGTTTGTGCATGTGCGCTGACCCTATACAGCCGGGCTACAAAACCGGCACGTGCAGGCTCAAGCTACTACTTGGTGCGGTTCTTCAGGTAGTAGTCAATCAGCGAAGCGGTCGAAGA
>ERZ773234.339-NODE-339-length-14663-cov-6.411966_pt1 | contig 14663 bp, 9 predicted proteins | sample MGYA00580523_ERZ773234 | MGnify/ENA primary metagenome ERZ773234 (study PRJEB29015, sample SAMEA2738167) | human oral metagenome | biome: human oral; feature: human-associated habitat; material: saliva | place: China | collected 2262 ...
CAGATGTTTCTTGAATTTCCTTGTTTCGTCCGATAACAGGATCCAGCTTGCCCTCACGCGCCTCAGCTGTCAAGTTTCGACCTAGTTTAGCAAGGACACCATCTTGTTTCATACCTGAAGACTGTTGTTTCATTTGTCCATCAACTTCTGCATTTCCTGATAATTGACCAGTCGCACGATAATGAGCAAATTCCTCAGGTGTTACTTCACGTCCATTGATTAGGTAGCGACGGTTTTCGGAACTATAGCCTCGCATACCACCCATCAATTGGTTAAATAAATCATCCATGTTGTTAAAATTATTAAAGTTGTTGTTCATATTCTTTACCTCTTTTTGTTTACTTAGTTATGATTACTGATATTGACTATCTTTGACCTTTATTTTAAAAAATTTAGACTAGCTTAATAGCTACTCTAGGTACTATTTCTGGTTTTTCTTTTTCAAGCAGGAGTAGACTATCTTTACTTCTGAAGATTTCTAGATTAAACATAGACCCACCTCTTTCTATTTTACTTTAAATAATACTCTTCGAAAATCTCTTCAAACCACGTCAGTTCTATCTGTAACCTCAAAACAGTGTTTTGAGCAACCTGCAGCTAGCTTCCTAGTTTGCTCTTTGATTTTCATTAAGTATAAGCGTTCTAGTAAGGCTTTCATTTACCTTACGTTCATAATATACTACATTAGTCAGAAAAGGTCAAGGGATTTGACTTTAATTGACCAATATTTTTTAGAATGTAAAAACACCCTGAAATATCAGGGTGCCATTCTTACATCAAATACAAAATTGCTAGTGTCAAGAGACTTGCTAGAAGCCCCACTCCCCAAAAGAAGAAGTCAACCTTCCACTCGCTCCAAGGATTTCCTTTACCAGACAATCCTCCAAGCTCAAAATGGTGATGCACAGGCGTCATACGGAAAATACGTTTGCCACCTGTCAGTTTAAAGTAACTTACTTGCATCATAACCGAAGTTGTTTCAAAAACATAAACAATTCCGATAATCAAGAGAGTCCATTCTTGGTGGAGAGCCATAGAGATAGCTGCCAGCATTCCACCTAGGGCCAAACTTCCCACATCCCCCATAAAGACCTTAGCAGGCTTGTGGTTAAAGACGAAGAAACCGAGCAAGCCACCAATCATGGATAGAATCACCAGAAGAATATCCATCTGACCTTGCACATAGGCAATAACTCCATATGCAGACAAACTAATCACGACTGAAATACTAGCCAGACCATCAATTCCGTCTGTCAAGTTGACTGCGTTTGAAAAACCGACTAGCCAGAACAGTGCAAAAACAATATAGAAAATCCCTAGATGCACTTGGTAACCAAAGACTGAAAGCATATCGCCACCACGCTCATAGAAAAGGTAGAAAATGACGCCACCTAGAAGTTGAAGAGCCAATTTCTGCTTAGGATTGAGACCTTCATTGATTTTGCGGAAGACCTTGAGAAAGTCATCTAAAAATCCGACAAGTCCATAAAGGACTAAGATGAACAAAATCATTCCTACATTATTGCTGAATTGGTTACTAAATAGGGCAAAAAAGAAAGCAACCAAAACAGAAGCAATTAAGAAAACCAAACCGCCCATTGTGGGAGTTCCAGCCTTTGCCTGATGCTGTTTGACATCCTCATGCATCTGCTGGCCTGTAATTTGCGCCTTTCTATAAAATTGGATAAAGGCCGGAATTCCTACTAAAGTTAGTAAAAATGTCACAATCCCAGCACTGATGGAAATAAACATATTAATCTCCTAAAGTTAATGTAATTTTTTTAATGTTTTTGATAGCTGTATTGGTCCGAACATCTTGTTTCTGCACAACGGAACCTGAGCCTTCAAATTCCAATTTAATATCTAACCATTTGGCAAAGGTCTCAGCAGTCTCTTTTTTCCAACCATACATGTCTGGAATTTCTTCTACCTTATCAGATAAAAGGAGAACTTGTTGGTTTGGTGCAAGATTTTTTCCTTCTTCTACAGAAGACTCTTTAATTTTTGTTCCAGTACCAACAACGATTGGTTGCACAATATTTCGGCGTAAGGCTTCCGCTAAATCACCAGGTGAAATATCCTTGATGCTAGGCATTGCATAAGAAGACTCTGTCGTCACTTGATCTAAATTCTTAGCAGGAGATAGAAGATTGAGAGAGTCTTTCATAGCTGACGCCCGCTCCAAGATAGGATTGGCAAATTCTCCCAACTGGATACCTGAATAATGTTCAGGCTGTTGAACCGTTACATACAAGATAAAATCAGGATTTTCAGCAGGGTTCATGGCTACAACTGAGAAAATATAATTAGTAGAGCCAACCAAGTAGCCTCCATTTTTTTCGTCAGCAATTTGAGCCGTACCAGACTTGAGGGCGACATTTTGACCTGGAACATTAACAGTTGCTTTGCCTGTACTATGGTTATACATAGTTCCATATCTAGGATCTGTTCCTACTAAGACCATATGAGTCCGAGTTTGACTTGCCGCATCCTTAGAAACAGGATTCCCTACAATTTCTTTTTGAGATTTACGAACGGTTTGATCATTTGGATCATACAAGGCCGTAATAAATTTCGGCTCCAACATGACGCCATCATTGGCAATGGCAGTAAAGGCACGAATCATTTGAGTTTGGGTTACTGAAATCCCTTGTCCAAATGAACTCTGAGCAATATTAACAATATTGTCAGCTGGAAGTTGACCAGCGTATTCATCTGTCAAACCAAAACGGGTCGGAACACCAAATTTAAAGCGGTTTAGATAGTCCAACCAAGTTGCATCACCCATTTTCTGCTCAAGCAGTGTCATCCCAATATTACTTGAGTGAGCAAATCCTTGAGAAAAGGTCATCATACCACCGCCAGTCAAACCTTCATTAACGTCCCAATCTCGGATTGTCGCATCTGCTATTTTTAATTCACTGCTATTGAAGAATTCTCCACCTGGGAAGGTATTGTTATCAATAGAAGCAGCTAGCGTCATGACCTTCATGGTTGACCCTGGTTCATAGTTACTTTGATAAAGGATATCACGCCAAACAAAGTCCTTAGTGATTCCTTCCTTAGTATCGGCATCAAATGTTGGTCGTTGCGTTGTTGCGAGAATTTCCCCTGTTTTGGCACTAACCAAGGTCGCCGTCATGTACTTACCTTTTACCTTTTCTAGAAAGGCATTCATCTGGGTTTCCATGAAAGATTGGAGCGGACTAGACAATGTTGTATAGACATCCTTACCATTCACAGTCTTCTGCGATACCTGTTCTGTACCTGGGACGATATTTCCTAAACGATCTTTTTCATAGGTAATAATCCCATCTGTCCCTGCAAGAATAGTATTCAAGGAACTCTCTAAACCAGAAGTTCCTAACAAACTCTTGCTGCCATCCTCATTTTCATGAAGTTGGGCTAAACCAATAAAACTAGAAGCAAATTGTCCATTTGGATAGCTTCTGTTAGGGCTAGTTGTAAAGTCAATTCCTTCAACACTAGCCTCTTTTAATTCTTTTTTAATAGCCATCATATTGGCATAGGTAATCCCATTTCCTTTTGCACCAAAAGAAACTTGGGTCAAATTTGGTTGAGCCAGCTGCTCTTTTACATAAGCTTCATCCATATCCAAATATTTATGGAAAACTTCTGCTACCTTATTAAACTGAGAATCCTCTACATAAAGAATTTTCCCCGTTGCCGACTTGTATTTTTTATCAATAACAGCATATACGTTATAGGAAGTCGCATCTTCAGCGATGGGGACTCCATTACGGTCATAGATGGTTCCACGCTTAGCAGGAACTGTGCGAGTTGTTTGGTGAACCTTCTTAGCTTCTTTTACTAGATCCGTTCCAAATTTACTACCCCTTCCGATGATAATCGCAAAATTAACCAGAAAGATAGCAAAAAGGATAACAGCTCCAAAGCTGATGTACTTGCCGACTATTCTACGGTTTTCTGCTGGAGATTTACGATTTCTTATCGCAAATCGGGTTATTTTTTCTGTCCATTTCATATCTTACTCCGCTGTTCGGATATTTTCGTTATTCAATTTCAAATCTTTTTTATCTGCAATCTCTTTCAAGCGCTCTGAACGAATCAATTCATTCACTTCCTGCTTTGCATCGTCCAGCTCTGTTTTCTTTTCCTCTATCTGCGCATTGATTTTTGTCAAATCACTTTGCACTTGCAAAAGTCGTGTTTGCATAAAGATAATGCTCACTGCTAAGACGAGAGCCGTAAAAGCGATGGAAAGATAAAAAGCCTTCTCCACACGGGAGAATTTTTTGATACGACTCTGCAAGAATTGACTGGTTGTTTCTTTTTTATCTACCATTTTTTCCTCTTACTTGTGAATTTTTCTGGCCACGCGCAACTTAGCTGAATGCGAGCGGTTATTGGCTTCTAACTCTTCCACACTTGGCAAGATTGGCTTACGGGATACCAATTCCATCTTGGGCTTGAGATCATCTGGGATGAAAGGCAAACCTTTAGGAACTTCAACCGTTGAAGCTTCCTTGAACAATTGCTTGGTCAAGCGGTCTTCCAAGGAATGAAAGGTAATCACTGAAATTCTACCATCTAGAGCCAACATGTCCATAGCCTGCTGGATAGATTCATCTGCCGCTCCCAGTTCATCATTGACTTCAATTCGAATAGCCTGGAAAATCTGCTTGGCAGGATGGCCCTTTTTCTTGAGTTCCTTGGCAGGTTTGGCCGACTTAATAATTTCTGCCAACTCAGTCGTTGTCTCGATTGGCTTGACTTCACGTGCTTGTTCAATCTTACGCGCAATCTGTTTAGAGAATTTGTCCTCGCCATACTTGAAGAAAATACGAACCAAGTCATGATAGTCATAGTGGTTCACCACTTCATAGGCTGTCAGACTAGCATCCTGATTCATACGCATATCCAGTGGCGCATCCTTTTTATAAGAAAAACCACGCTCACGCTGATCTAGTTGAGGACTAGACACTCCCAAGTCATAACAAATTCCATCAATTTCCTGGACACCAGCTTCGCGCAAACGTGCCTGTAAATGACGGAAGTTATCCTTTATAAAAGTCACCATCCCCTTTTCAATGTAAGGTGCCAAACGTTTTTGAGCATTGTCAATGGCATTCTGGTCCTGATCAAAGGCATAGAGATGGCCTTTTTCACTTAATTTACTTAATAAATATTCGCTATGGCCTGCTCCACCCAAAGTCGCATCAACGTAGATACCGTCAGGTTTTACGTCAAGCATATCAATCGTTTCATGAAGCAAGACCGTTACATGATGAAATTCTTTTGTCATATCCTATCTATTTTACCACAAATCCGACCAGCTTGCACTAGTCAGACAAATAGGCCAAAAACAAGTAAGATTTCTTTAAGAAATATGTCAAATATGCTTGACATTCGCTCTATAGAAGAATATAATGTAGTCAAATATATACGACACAAATCAGAAAGGAGAACAGATGAATCGTGTGAAAGAATTTCGCAAGGAACTGGGCATTTCCCAGCTCGAGCTCGCCAAAGATATCGGTGTCTCGAGACAGACCATCAACATGATTGAAAACGACAAGTACAATCCAACCCTGGAACTCTGTCTCAATCTCGCCCGCAGCCTCCAAACTGACCTCAACAGTCTCTTTTGGGAGGATGATTTTTAAAAAAGGAGCAAACTTATGAAAAAAGAAACCTTCACTGAAAAACTCATCAAGCGTACATACGGTATTTCTGATCCACTTGACGAATACAAACGACGCGAGGCTGATCGTATCGGCAATCAAGTCTTTATCTTCCTCTTTTATCTGATGATTTTCGGAAATCTTATTCCACTCCTTCTGGCCTATAAATATCCTCAAGAAGTGGCTCTAATCTATCCTCCTCTTATTTTAGTGATTGCCCTCATCGCTGCTAGCTATGTCACCTACCAAATGAAAAAAACAGGGATTACAGCTATTGATCCAGATATGCTGAGTGAGAAAGAAAGCAAGCAACTACATTACCCTGGTCTGAAAGCAGGTTTGTTCTTTGGTCTATGGATGTTTTTTATAACTCCTCTTCTCAGTATACTCATAGGTGAAGGTCAGGACTATTTTCATTCTCTCCTCACTATAAGAAATGGTGTCTCAAGCATTCTCGGTTCTATCTTCTTCGGAGCAAGCATACAGTTCCTCATCTCCCGTCGCATTGCAAAAGCTAAGAAAGATCAGGATAATGATTAGGAGGAAACTCATGAAAAAAGAACAGAAACAGTTACGTTATCCTAGTCTGAAAGCAGGTTCGATTTATGGAACAGTGATATTTTTTATAATTCCACTCATTGATACCCTAACAAGTGAAAATCCAAATTTTATCAGTTCTCTTCTAAATACAAAACATATTTTTAAAACTATACTGGGAGCTTTCTTTTTCGGAGTGATGATACATATTATCGTCTCACTTCGTATTGCAAGAGCTAATACTCTTCGAAAATCAAATTCAAACCGCGTCAACGTCGCCTTGCCGTACTCAAGTACAGCCTGCGGCTAGTTTCCTAGTTTGCTCTTTGATTTTCATTGAGTATAAAAAAGACCAGGATTAGGAGGTACCTATGAAATCATTACTAACTTTACTGACCTATCATCTTTTGTTCAGTTCTCTGCTCATCTTCATTATCGTTTCAGGGAACTTGCCAATCAGCGAGATATTCCTCGGGCTAGTCTTTATTCCAGCACTTAACAAAGGACTGACTTATCTAAAGATTGACTCCCCAAAAACACGCATACTCAACTTAGCACTATACTTTATAATTCTATCTTTTCCACAACTGATGCTCATCTCAAGCGATTGGAAATATTATTTACTGCTGACTATCGCTAGCCTTTCTTCTATCACTTATCTTTATTATCTCTATCAATTCGTAAAAGAAAGTCAGTAAAACCGCTCATTTAGGAGGTTACTAGTATGAAAAAAGAAGACTTCACCACTCGCCTACTTCGAAATCTCTTTCACATTCAGGGCCCTTTTGATGAATGCCGACAAGAGATTATCTACAAGGCTTGTGCCCGTTCCATGGTCCAAATCGTTTATTCTTCCTTCTTCCTCTTCTTGTTTTATCTGTTATTTGGACGCTTCATAGAAGCCGTTCGCTATGCTATGCCCTACGTTTACTCTGGACTCATTTTTTTCATTACTTTAAAAACTCAAAGAGCCGTCAAAGAACTCCATCTGGAAAAAGATGACAAGTCAGAAATCATCCTCAAAACCTACAGCAAAGCCCAAATCAAATTTCGAAGCTGGGTTGTGTTTATAGGTCTTCAGATTGGCTTCTTTACCTTACTCATCTTTCATAAAGTCTTCGTTCAGCAGATGTCCCTTTCAGATTTTGGAAAGTTGCTCATGAAATTTGATAAAAGTGGTCCTTTCCTGATGTATGGCCTGATTATCGGTAGTATTTTCGGAACCCTGACCTACGGATTTCTATCACTTCAGGAGGAGAAAACTCCTAAAAATACCAAACAGAAAGAGAAAAGCAAACAATGACCTCAATCTACGATTTTTTAGTCTTAAACCAAGACAATCAAGAAACCCCATTAGATGCCTATCGTGGTAAGGTTCTCTTATACTCAATGAAAATCAAAGAGCAAACTAGGAAGCTAGCCGCAAGCTGTACTTGAGTACGGTAAGGCGACGCTGACGTGGTTTGAATTTGATTTTCGAAGAGTATTAATTGTCAATACTGCTACTGGATGTGCTTTAACGCCCCAGTACCAAGGACTTCAAGAACTCTATAATCGCTATCAAGAACAAGGTTTTGAAATTTTAGATTTCCCTTGCAATCAGTTTATGGGACAAGCACCAGGCAGCGCAGAAGAAATCAACAACTTCTGTAGCCTACATTATCAGACCAGCTTCCCACGTTTTGCCAAGATCAAGGTCAACGGCAAGGAAACAGATCCTCTCTATGTTTGGTTGAAAGACCAGAAATCTGGTCCACTAGGAAAACGAATCGAATGGAATTTCGCTAAATTTCTCATCGGTCGTGATGGGCTTGTTTTTGAACGCTTCTCTTCCAAAACAGACCCACAACAAATTGAAGAGGCCATACGAAAATTACTCTGATTTTTTGAATACATCCTTTCATTTAGTTTAATTTTTGAAAGGATGTATTTTTTCTTTAAAAAGCAAATGAATTTCTTTAAGTTAGATTGATTTTCTTACATTTCTCTATTGCATTTCTTGGAATAATTTAGTATATTTGTTATATTAAGGATTTTGGGTCATTTTAAAGATTAAGATGGCAATTTAAATTTTTTTATCTTAAGATGAAAGCGCTTAAATAGGAGGAAGGTTATACTCAAACTATTGCACAAATTAACTATCATTAAAGAAAATCGTTTCCAAGTCATACTTGGGCTCAGACAGTAGCTGACTGTCTTTATTCAAACTAGGAGTACATTATGAATCGATACCTTTTTGAAAAAGGGCAAACTTTTAGCATCAGAAAATTAACCGTTGGAGTTGCTTCGGTTATGGTTGGACTCGCTTTTTTTGCATCTGGAACAGCACTAGCGGACGAAGCAAAAATTGAAGCTACAAGTTCTCAACCAAACGTAGAAAAATTGGCCGAGGCTGAAAAAACTAAACCAGAAATCAAAAATGAAAGTCCTGTAATCTCTACACCTCAAAAGTCAGAGCAAGCAGAAAAAACTGTTAAACCAGTAGAGGAGAAAACTGTAGCAGATACTAAAACTGCTGACCTGCTTCCTGAAGAAATCCACGATCAAGCTTATCCTGATACGCCCGTGAAAAACATAGATACTTCAGCAATTGTAGACAAGAAGGATAGCCCAAAAGTTGAGACAGAAAGCATTCTAAAAAACAAGGAAGAACTTCCAAAAGAAGCTGAAAATGGTAATCGTGCAATCATCAACGGTGGTCTAGATTTGAAGCACGTCCCTTATGAAGGACAACCTGCTACTGCTGCTAGTATGATTTACACTATTTACAATGGTGGTTCCCAACGCTATATCGTGCCTGGTTCTGGTATTTTTGTGGCACCAAATGTCATCTTGACTGTCGCTCACAACTTTTTAGAATCAAACCGTGATACAAAAGAAGGACATATTCGAGGTGGAGATTCTGCTAAGTTTTACTATAACCTCGGTTCTAATTCTGCAGTTCGTAATTCTCAACCTGTAACGGGTAATACTACTCTTTTTAAAGAAGAAGATATTCATTTTTGGAACAAGAAAGAATTTGGAAAAGGATATCAAAATGACTTGGCTGCTGTTGTAGCACCTGTTCCTCTTCAAATCGCTAGTCCAAATAAAGCTGCTACCTTTGTTCCCTTGGCAGAAAATAAAACCTATCAACCAGGAGATCCTGTTAGCACGATTGGATATCCGAACGATTCAAGCTCACCAGAGCTCAAAAAACCAATTGTTGCTGGTCAACTTTACAAGGTAGATGGTGTTGTGAAGTCTGTTGATAAGTATGATGATAAAGGCTCAAAAGGCATCACCTATCATATGACTTCTATTTCAGGCCTTTCAGGTGCTGGCATTATCAACGGCGATGGTAAAGTAGTCGGTGTTCACCAACACGGCACAATTGAAAACGGCATCCCTGACAAAGACCGTTTCGGCGGCGGAATCGTTCTCTCACCTGAGCAAGTCAAATGGGTAAAAGATATTATCGCAAAATATGGTGTCAAAGGTTGGTACCAAGGTGATAATGGGAAACGATATTACTTTACTCCTGAAGGAGAAATGTTCAGAAATAAAACTGCTGTTATTGGTGAAAATCAATATTCTTTCGATGAAAACGGTGTTGCAACACTCATTAAAGGAATCGATTACGGACGTGTAGTTGTTCAACACGTAGATGAAACTGGTAATCCAATCAAAACTGATGATACTTTTGTTGAAAAAACTGAAGTTGGAACAGCTTTTGACTATGACTTCAAAAAAGAAATCGCTAAGACCGACTTCTATACAAAAAATCAAGAGAAATACCAGATTGTCTCTATTGATGGTGTCGAAATCAACAAGCAACTCAAAGATGAGTGGACTTACAACGTCGTCAGCAAAACAGCTCCAGGAACACGGGTCATCAAGGTGGTTTATAAAGTGAATAAAGGTTCATTTGCCATTCATTATCGTTTGAAAGACTCAGAGCAAGAATTAGCAGATGTTGTTACTGATAATAATGACGGAAAAGAATACGATGTTTCCTTTGTAAACACTTTTGAAGCAAAAGAAATCGCAGGCTACCGCGCGATCACTCCACGCTTAGAAGCCAGCATCCAGCACAAAGGTGTGAATGATGTCGTCTTTGAATACGAAAAAATCTCTGATAGCTCTAATCCGACTTCAAATGTTTTACCTGCTGCTCATCCAGAAGATAAAGAAACAGAAATCGGAAATCACGGTCCACTTCCAAGTAAGGCTCAACTTGATTATCACAAGGAAGAATTAGCCGCCTTCATCCACTATGGTATGAATACTTATACTAATTCTGAATGGGGACATGGAAATGAGGATCCTAAAAACTTCAATCCAACTAACTTAGATACAGATCAATGGATCCGTACTCTAAAGGAAACCGGTTTTAAACGAACTATTATGGTTGTCAAACACCACGATGGTTTCGTTATTTACCCATCTAAATATACAAATCATACCGTAGCTGCAAGTCCATGGAAAGATGGAAAGGGTGACCTTTTAGAAGAAATCTCTAAATCGGCTACTAAATACGATATGAACATGGGTGTTTACCTATCACCATGGGATGTTAATAGCCCTAAATATAAGGTAGCTACTCAAAAAGAATACAACGAATACTACCTCAATCAACTAAAAGAAATCCTTGGTAATCCAAAATACGGTAATAAGGGTAAATTTATCGAAGTCTGGATGGATGGAGCACGCGGTAGCGGTGCCCAAAAAGTAACCTATACTTTTGATGAGTGGTTCAAATACATCAAGGAAGCTGAAGGAGATATCGCTATCTTCTCTGCCGAACCAACAAGTGTCCGTTGGATTGGAAATGAGCGTGGTATCGCCGGTGACCCTGTATGGCATAAGGTCAAGAAAGCAAACATCACCGAAAATGTTAAGAACGAATACCTTAACCACGGTGACCCTGACGGAGATATGTACTCTGTAGGAGAAGCAGACGTTTCAATCCGTTCTGGTTGGTTCTACCACGATAACCAGCAACCAAAATCCCTCAAAGAATTGATGGATATCTACTTCAAGTCTGTTGGTCGTGGAACGCCACTTCTTCTCAACATTCCACCAAACAAAGAAGGTAAATTCGCAGATGCTGACGTGGCTCGCTTGAAAGAATTCAAAGCGACTCTAGATCAAATGTATGCGACTGACTTTGCCAAAGGAGCAACTGTAACAGCAAGTTCTACTCGTCAGAACCATCTCTACAAAGAAAGCCACCTTACAGACGGTAAAGATGATACTAGCTGGGCACTTTCAAATGATGCTACAACTGGTAGTTTCACAGTTGATTTAGGACAAAAGAGACGTTTTGACGTCGTAGAACTCAAGGAAGATATTGCCAAAGGACAACGTATTTCTGGATTCAAGATTGAAGTCGAAATCAACGGACGTTGGATTCCATATGGTGAAGGTTCAACCGTAGGCTATCGTCGTTTGATCCAGGGTCAACCTGTAGAAGCACAAAAAATCCGAGTTACGATTACTGGCTCACAAGCCACACCAATCCTAACCAACTTCTCAGTCTATAAAACTCCAAGCACTATCGAAAAGAATGATGGATATCCTCTTGGACTAGAATACCACTCAAATACAACGGCTGACAAGGAAGGTACAACTTGGTACAATGAATCGGAAGGTATCCGCGGTACTTCTATGTGGACCAACAAGAAAGACGCCAAAGTCACCTATCGTTTCACAGGAACCAAGGCTTATGTTGTATCAACAGTAGATCCAAACCATGGTGAAATGTCTGTATACGTGGATGGTCAAAAAGTCGCAGATGTACAAACCAAGAACAGTAGCCGTAAACGTAGCCAAAAAATTTACGAAACTGGTGATTTAGCGCCTGGAGAACACACTATTACTCTCGTTAACAAAACAGGTGAACCAATTGCTACAGAAGGAATCTACACTCTAAACAATAACAGCAAGGGTATGTTTGAGCTTGAAGCAACTTCTTACGATGTCGAAAAAGGAAAACCTGTTACTGTTACAATTAAGCGTGTTGGTGGAAGCAAGGGAGATGCTACCGTTCGCTTCATTACAGAACCTGGAACAGGTGTTCACGGTAAGGTTTACCAAGATACAACTCAAGATGTGACCTTTGCAGATGGTGAAACAGAGAAAACTGTTACCATTCCAACTATCGACTTCACCGAACAAGCTGACTCAATCTTTGACTTCAAAGCCAAACTCACTTCTGCGTCTGATGGTGCCCTACTCGGTTTTGCTACCGACGCAACTATTCGAGTAATGAAGGCTGATTTATTGAAGACGAATCAGACAAATTACGACGACCAGGCTAGCCAATTAGATTACAGTCCTGGCTGGAGACACGAAACCAACTCTTCTGGCAAATACCAAAACACTGAATCATGGGTATCATTTGGACATCTGACAGAGGATCAGAAGAAAAAGACAACTGTGACTGCTTATTTCTATGGTACAGGCTTAGAAATCAAAGGATTTGTTGACCCAGGTCATGGTGTCTATAAAGTATTCCTTGACGGTAAGGAAGTCACCTATCAAGATGGAATGGGAAATGCATCTACTATTGATGGCAAGAAATACTTTAGCGGTCATGCCGCTAACCGTCAAGGTGATCAGACTCTAGTCAGCCTAAAAGGACTTGATGAAAACTTGCACGCAGTAACTCTCCAACTAGACCCTGACAAGAATGATTTAACCAAAAATATCGGTATGCAAGTGGATCAATTCATTACAAAAGGCGAAGGAAGCGAGCTATACAGCAAAGCAGAAATCCTTCAATCTATCTCTAAATGGAAGGAAGACTTGTCTAATTTTGATCCTGCTGGATTAAAAGATACTGCAACTGCACGCCAAGCATTTAAGTCTAATCTTGATAAACTCACTGCACAATTAAGTTCTGATACGGTAAATGTACAAGATGTAATGTCAACAGTCACTGCTTTGCAAGATATCCTTAGCAAAGATGAAAATTACCAAAAACCTGGAGACGAAACAAGCCCAGAACAACCAGTTGAACCAAAACAACCTGAACAGCCTGAAATCAATTATGATAAGGCTATGGCTAGCTTGACTGAAGCTATCGAGAAAAAAGTGGCTGAACTCGGTACTAACAACGATGCTAAGAAGAAATTAGTTGAAATTACTGATAAAGCAATCGCAGCTATCCAAGAAGCGAAGACTCAAGAAGACGTCAACAAAGCCCTCAACAACGCTCTTGAACAAATCAAGCAATTGCAACCTAGCCAACCAGAACAACCGGTTGATCCGAAACAACCTGAACAGCCTGAAATCAATTATGATAAGGCTATGGCTAGCTTAACTGAAGCTATCGAGAAAAAAGTGGCTGAACTTGGTACTAACAACAATGCTAAGAAGAAATTAGTTGAAATTACTGATAAAGCAATCGCAGCTATCCAAAATGCTAAGACTCAAGAAGAAGTCAACAAAGCCCTCAATAACGCTCTTGAACAAATCAAGCAATTGCAACCTAGCCAGCCAGAACAACCAGTTGATCCGAAACAACCTGAAAAACCAATTACTTCTTCAAGTCCTGAAGAAGGGGTTAAAGAGCTTGTCTTCCAACTCCCAAGTTTGGATATTGTTAAGAAGGCAGTACCATTCAAGACTATCCGTCGCGAAAATCCACAATTAGACAAAGGAAAAGAACAAGTTCTAGCAGAAGGGAAAGATGGTGCTATAATCGAGTATCTCGAAGTAGATGGCAGCAATCGTAAGGTAGTTCAAACTGAATCAACTCCAGCTCTAGACCGAGTGATTGAAGTTGGAACTAAACAAAGTTCTGTAGGAACAGATACTCCACCAGTTGCGACTCTTCCTGAGTACCTTCTACCAAAAGAACTTAAAAAACCAATCACTTCTTCAAATCCTGAAGAAGGAGTTAAAGAGCTTGTCTTCCAACTTCCAAGTTTGGATATTGTCAATAAGGCGGTACCATTCAAGACTATCCGTCGCGAAAATCCAAACTTAGATAAAGGAAAAGAAAATGTTCTAGCAGAAGGTAAAGACGGTTTGTTAGTTGAGTACATCGAAGTAGATGGTAGTAATCGTAAGGTGGTCCAAACTGAATTAACTCCAGCTCTAGACCGAGTGATTGAAGTTGGGACTAAACAAAGTTCGGTAGGAACAGAGGCGCCACCAGTTGTGACTCTTCCTGAGTATGTTCTACCTAGAGAAACTGAAAAACCAGCTCCTGCAGTTGTAACAGAAGATTCACCAAGAAAAGATGAAAAAGCACCTGTTGCTACTACAGTTAAACAAGACAAGGAAAAACAACTCCCAGAAACTGGAGAACAAGAAGCAAATGCCTTCTTATTCTTGGCTGCTATTACTTCAGTTTTGTCTCTACTCATCTTCCAAAAGAATTTCAAAGACTAATTAATACTCAATGAAAATCAAAGAGCAAACTAGGAAGCTAGCTGCAGGCTGTACTTGAGTACGGCAAGGCGACGCTAA
>ERZ773234.340-NODE-340-length-14649-cov-7.866246_pt1 | contig 14649 bp, 21 predicted proteins | sample MGYA00580523_ERZ773234 | MGnify/ENA primary metagenome ERZ773234 (study PRJEB29015, sample SAMEA2738167) | human oral metagenome | biome: human oral; feature: human-associated habitat; material: saliva | place: China | collected 2262 ...
AAACCACTTACAGCAATAATTGCCATTTTACTTAATTTGTTCATGCTTCCACCTCACACATAATATTTTCGTTCAAACTCAATCATCTCTTGCCTAAGTTCAATTCCCAGACGTTTGATTTTTGATTTATTAGCTGCCGATGCTGTCCACTTGTTAGGCGGTTCTTTAAAAAGTTTCTCACACTCAGAAATGTATTTATCGAACATGCTTTTTAAGTAATCTAACTCATTCATCTACTTCCACCATTTCCACTGTGTACATTCTAGAATTTCGATATTTCACACCTAATCTGTGCATTTCGTTACTTGCATCACTCTTATTGCTGAAGACTTGCTCACTGTCTTCCATGCTGTCGTAGTAGACAATAACTTTATATTTCATCTTCTACTTCCTCCTCGTAATAATCAATCTTCGCAAAATTCTTAGGGCTAATAGTAATCACCCTTTCTTCTGGCTCAATCTGCTGTAAATAAAGATAATTCACATCGCCTTGCTCAATCCATTTCAGCATGTTCAGAATATATTTATAATCTTCTTTCACCTTGATAGTTTCATCCGTGTATGGATTTTGTAATCTAATATTTGTCATAGTTCACTCCTCGTTTTTATCTTAGTGCGTATTTAATGCCAGCCATACGATCATTCCACTGTTTTACCATTGACTATATCCATAGCCTCCTTAACACTTCTTGCCACGCCAACGAGTGCTCCTCGTTTTCGCATGGCATCCATAAATTTCTTTTGGTCGTCTCTCACTCGACCTTTTTCATTTTTTACCTCGATGAAAAATACCTGTCCGTCTGGTCTAAATCCAAATAGGTCACAGAACCCTTTCGGTGCTCCCGTATCGAACCAACGCCCGTCCGCCATTCTGACTTTACCAACGTTAATTCGAAATACCATATAGCCAGCTTTTGATAATTCCACCCGTATTTGGTTTTGAATACTATGTTCAGAACTCACTTAAAAATAGTTCCCTTTCTTGTTTTTATAAAAGTAACCGTCTAAAACCCAATGATACCAAGGGTTTTGACAGTTTTTTAGCCTAAAAGTTACGGTTACCATAAGTAGTTCTATTTATATATATTTTATTTATTTATTTATTTATTATTTCAATATATAAGTAAAGTAACAAAGTAACCAAGTATAGTAAAACAGTATCATTAAAGGGTTTATAGATGTTACTGTATGTCATTTTTTAAGGTAACCTAAACAGTAACTGTAACTTTTTCATAGCACACCGTAGGTGAATCACGTTCTTCATCAGACCAAGAGAATGTGTAGTAATGTTTCGGAACATCGACTGATGGGATAAAACCTTTCCCTGGTCTTGAACGTTTCTTAACCCATTCAGACGGTACTACTTTGGCTAATTGATTTTCAAACTTGCGTTTGGTCAATTTAGTAACGCCTTCTTCCTTGCACCACTCTTGATACAACCACCACAAAAACCTTGAGGGTAGGCGAGTGGATTCGAACTTGTCGAACCATTCAACTACGAATGATTTAACCGTGTCGTTGCTTTCCTTGAAATCTTCCAAGGCTTCAATAGATGCTTGTGGTTCATCAAATCGAGTGAAGGATAGCTCTAATGCTTTCTTCAAAACATATTCGAGGACATCTTTGCGATAAATGTAATCGTCTTTGATTGCCCAATTATCATCCTTTGTGCTGAATGATTTTTTAAATGGTATGATCACGAAACGGCGATAAGTTCCGTTCGTCTTGTTCTTAAATCGTGGTAACTCGTTGGTAGACTGGATGACCGTCTTCTTAAAGACTGTTGTATAAGGTTGTTTGTTCTTTTCCTCGACCAATACTGGCTCGCCGGTAACAACCGAGTTAAAGTTAGAAGATTCATCCACATAGATACCCGCTTGCACATCGTCCCCGATGATAACTGTCTTACCTTCAATCATCGAAAGTGAGAAACGTTCTGAGAATTGGTTAAGTTTCAAACTAGCGATATTTTTAATTCCAACTAAATTAGTAATGAGTTGCTGCACTGTTCCCTTACCGTCATTACCCTCACCGACAAACCAGATAGATTTTCGGTAAGAGTAATTTCCGTTAAGGCTTGCAGAAATGACTTGCCAGATAAGTTTTACAAGGGCTTCATCCCCACTCATAAGGTCTAGTAACCAACCATCCACATCCCAACCGTCAATCACTGGTGATTCTGCGAATTGGTCGTAAGAGGTAGCTATTGTTGAAAAGGCTACGAACTCATGCGTAAATGGTTTTAAGATACGTTCCTTTTTATCGTAGATGCCGTTTTTAACAAGGATAAAACGGTTAGGTTCTTCAAACTCACCTACTGCAAAGTTACAAGAGAAATCTTCTCGTTGGTTTACTCTGGTAGTTGATGCAAGCATGAATAGAACGTTTTTAGCCTTGGTCTCATTAAAGTTAGGCTCTAGCAATCGAATGACACGGTAAGCGAAACTAGGGTCTTTGTGGTAGTAACCTTTATCTGGGTCATAAATAGCCACACGATCATTAGGAAGGTTAATGATATAGAGGATTTCTTCCATCCCTTCCGCTACTGCTAATTCAGTTAGGCGGGTAGGTGGATTATCCTTCTTCTCCTCTACACCATATTGGTTGGGTTTCTTCCACGATGCTTTCTCTAGCCACATTTCACGGTAATTTTTACATGCCAAACGGATTTCTCGCCAATCGTTAGGTTTTTTTAGGAACACTGGACGGTCAACAACTCTTTCCTTGTATTCTTTATTAATCTGTTGAATGTGTGGCGGTATTTTCATGTTTGCTGTCTGTGTCCTTTCTAAGCATACTTGTAAACGTCCTGTCGAACTCGCTGTCTGACAAACTTTCCGGAGTGTAGTGATTGGCAATTTTTGCTAACAAATAAACCGCATCCACATCTACCTCGCGAATTAGTAGACCACCGACGAAACTAGCTAGGGCGTTATTTCTTCCTCCTTTATCACCAAAACCGAAAACGATTTGCTCGAATAATTTAGCGGTTTTATTTGAAAACTCACCTTTTTTATAGTTTGTTGAAAAACTTAAAGGTTTATATTCCTGCTCTGATTTCAGGATATCCACTATTTCTTTAGGGGCTTCAGCTATCGTGTCGGTGTCTTTGTTCCAAGAGTACTTCCCTTTCGGGTTATTACTGGGTGCTACCAAAATGTAATTGTTATTGTTTGCCTTAATATCAATACCAGGTTTAACTCGAATATCTTGGCTAATATTCACGCCTTTTGGTTTTTTTAAGAAGATATGTTTCCCACCAGAAGGCGTATTAGCCGTTAATGTTTTCGGAATATACTTGGATAGTTCCCAATCTTCTAAAGACTGGTAGCCATCCTCACTTTCCGAAACATCGATATCGATAACAAAGAAGTCAGTCGTCCGTAGTGCAATGTTGGCGTCTGGGTGTTCGTGCCACAAACGTTTTACTTCTTCTTCACTAAACGTCTTATCTTTGAACTTGGTGACTGCACGTTTACTTGTTTTGTCTATTGGGATGACCGAAAAACCTAGCTTTTGATAATGAAGGGCGTAATCTACCATCCCTACCATAGCTTTAGAACGGCAAATCTAGATCTGGTACTTCGGGTGCTTTTTCTGCTTTCGCAGAATAAGGTGGCAACTCTGTTTGTTCACGTTTTTTAACACGCAAGTTTTCGTAAACCTTGCCATTCCATTCTGAAGTTTCGTTTTCCACTGTTACTTTCATAGACTTACCTTTGATAAGATCTAGGAATTGCTCGATTGTTTGAATGTCGGTTTTTTCCGGAACTTTAGCAGCCTTACAATACATTTGAAGCACCCACTCTGGATATTGCAGAGTGGTCTTGTTGACATATACTTTGTCGAAAATCAGATTGTTACGGAATTTCTGTTGATAATCATCACGGATTTTAAGACGAATATCCAAGAAATCAGTTCCGCTTTGTGTTGCCGATTGTTCAGCTTGTGATACATAGACTTCATAAGTTCCGTTTTCGATTGCTGCGAATTGTTCTGCTGCTTCATAATTTACTGAAAGAATTCCCATAGTTTTTTATCTCCAAATATTTAATTCATTTTGTTTGTGCCACAACCACCCTGGTTGATAGCCGTTAAGTAGTCGGAACGCTTTAAGTTCCGCTAGGTTCTTACAACGTGTGTAATTTCTCTTGTAGGTCTTAACTCTGCGATAAATTTCCGCTTCTTCTTTTTTGACTTCTACCATCTCACCTTGGATGGAAACGAATTCCATTCCTTGGTTGATTTCTTCTAATTCGATATCAATGCTTTCTTGTTCAACATCTCTGATTTCCTTTTTCTTAACAACCACTGCTCCACAATAGGGACAGTTCCCGTCGATTAATTGATCTCGCCAAAACGTTGCAAAACAATCCTCGCAAGTAACAGTTGATTTCTCACTGTTATTCTTGTTAGTTTTAACACCATCCAATGTCCACTCACGGTCATCGTTTGGCAATCCGTGTGTATTGTAATTCCCAACGTGGTCAATTAAGATAGCTCTTTTACCTTCCCTTGGGTTTAACGCCCTCATAGCAAATTGTAAATAGAGTGATAATGATTTAGTTGGTCTCAGCATGATACAGACATCAACGCCTGGCAGGTCAATTCCTTCAGTGAATAAGTTGACGTTTACCATAATCATTAGCTCGCCATTTCTAAAACGTTCCATAGCTTCAGCACGCTCTTTTTTTGGTGTTTTACCGGAAACTATAGCAGCACTATAACCATTCTCGTTGAAACGATCAGCAACTCGTTTAGCATATTCTACGTTGTGGACATAGACAATGGCTTGTTTACCTTCTGCTAAACGCTTGTAGTGGTCGATATAGTCACCGTATGTTGCTGCCGATGATTCGAACGCACTGTCTATGGATTGATTGGTGTATTCACCCGAACGGGTTTTGAGCTTATCTAAATCTAGTAGGTTGATTGAGTAGTAACTAAACTCTGAAATGTTTCCGTTCTCTTGTAGCCATTTAACCGATTTTCCTTCGACTAAATCTTCAGCTAGATCACGGAAACCAGCGCCATCTAGTCGGATAGGTGTCCCAGTGAAGAATAGTTGAGTTGCATCTTTGAAATAATTTAAGATGGTCTGATATTGCTTGGCTTTGATATGATGAGCTTCATCAACTAATATCACATCGAATTTAGGTAGTTTATCTAGTTTTTTAACAAGACTTCCTACTGTTCCAATGGTGACATTGTCAAGATTGACGTCACCACGTTCAAAGGTTGCTATAACTTGCTCGTTAATCTCTTTACGATGACTAAAGAACAAGACTTTTTTGTTTTTATCAGTGGCGTTTTTAGCGATGTAAGCCATCACTACTGTTTTGCCACTTCGAGGGGGCGATTGAACCATGATTTTGCGATTACCTCGCTTCATGGATTCAATAATGTCAGTTATCAGTTCCTTCTGGTAATCCCGTAGCGAAAAGCTCATCTACCTTACACCCCTTTCGCTCATCGAGACGATTCTTGGCGTAGACACTCGCTGACGGTTGCAAGATAAACCCTCTCACTTCCTCACCGTCTTCAGTGTTTTTCTTGACAAGTCTAGCAACCACATCCGTTAAGCCAAGGAAGTTATTCAAAATTTTTGAGCGAATATCTGGCATGGCACGATTGTAGATAATGCCATTTTCGTCCGTCCACTGGTCTGATGTTTCCCATGCGATAAATACGATTCGTTTGTTGAGTTGCAACAAAGCTCGCAAGCTATCTAGGATGGTGAAATCAACACGTTGGTAGTCAGCTTGTGAAGGAACACGGTTGTTGTTTCCTTCACGCCCTAGGTTAGATAGGCATGCTCGGAATAGCTCTGAAACGTTGTCAACTACGATAGTGTCGTATGGTTGCCCAGCACCTTTTAAAAGTTCCTTGACGATTGTTAGCCATTCATCCCAAATTTTATGAGTGTCTACGTCTGCGATATCGATGTTTTCACAACCGCTTAACACTTTGGCTGATTTATCAATATTGATAACCAGTGTTTTGCCGGGGATATGTTTGACTGCTGAAGTCTTACCAAATCCCGGGTTTCCATAAATCAGATAACAAGCATCGTTATTTTTTAATTCTGTAGCTTTAGTAATTTTCATCGAATACTTAAATTACTCCTTTCTTCAATGTGAGCACCTCGGATGGTTGCGCCGCCTTTGAGTAGTTCTTTAATTGTCTCTTTATCAGGGCTCCACTTTGCTTTCATGTATTTTTTAGATAATTTTGTTTCATCCACAATGACTGCTTTAGACTTACGGAAACCAACCTTAAAGAGTGTAGTGTCCAATTTATCGTGTTGAGTTAAATGCATAGCTTCTGAGATACGCTTTTTGATCTCTTCAATCGCTTTATTTTCAGATTTTTTTAAAGCGTCCAATCTTGCAATTTCAGCCTTATAAGCTTCAACCCGTGCATTCTTGTTTCGGATAACCTTGATACAGTTTTCGATTTTTTCTGAGAAATCATGTTCCCAATCAATCGAATCCAAGGTGTCGAGTTTTGTTTCATCATCGACATCCATTTCATCGATTTCTAGGAAAATTCCTGTTAATTCGTATAGTTTTGCCATGTTTTTTATGCCTGCCCTTCCACTACTTCTGTCTTGTTACTTCGCAAATATTTCTAGGAGTGCTTTGATATCATCTTCCTTGAGTCCTTCACGCTCTGTACGTTCGAAATCAGAGCCGTCAAGTTTAGTTACATTGTATTCGGCCTCTACGATAAGCACTTCGCAATCAAACGCCTCAGCAAGCTTGTCAAGACTGTTTTTTTGTTCTTCGTACGCCTCGAGCGGCACAGATAGAGCATCAATTAAATTAGTAGTGAGACCAGCTTCGAAAGCCAGAGTGCCTCTGTCTTTGTATTTTCCAAGAAATCCATCTTTCTCAGCATTGTAAAATACGACTTGTGTTTCCGTTTGTTTCATGATATATTCTCCTTGTAATTATTATTTTCTGCACAGGCCCTTACCTGTGCTTTTTTGGCGCTCTCAACGTGCACCCACAGCCCTACCGCTTCATGTTTTTTTGTTTTTTTTAAAAGATATGTGGGTAAAGTAAAGTTTATATTTTGGGGAATAATGCGTATAAGTTACACTCCACGGCAAGGCTATGGCTACACGCTGAGAGATTGATGTTGCAAGCTATCAGCCCACTAGCTGATCTAATGGCAAACCATGATCTTCGTTGTAAGCACGCGCCTTATCGTCAACCATGCGATAAGGACGGTGTACGATTGTTTCTGTTTGTTTCTTTGACCAAATCCAGCTTAAAAATTTCATTGTTATTTCCTTTCTATTCCCTAACCGCACTAGAGAGCTAGGGGTGTTAATGTTATTTAAATCTGTTTCTAGTTTTCCATTCAATGAAGGACTTGAAGCCTTCATAGTTGATGAAAACTAACTTGTGTGTCGGGTTGAATACGTAGTCTCGGAAATCTTTGTTGTCCCTCATTTCTCGAATAAGGTTCTTCGCCATCGACTTCCCTAGACCTTCCCACCGCTGCATGAGGTGGTCGTAGTCCCCCCATTCAGCCGTTTCATTGATTCCGACTGGTTTGTAGGTGATTTCCATTGGTAGTCCTTTCTGATATAATCGACTTATCCTAACGAAAGGAGGAAAAATCGTGAGTTTTAACCAAGCTCTAGCTGATAGAATCCTTGAATTTGCTGCACTTGAACCAACTATCCCAGTAGGTACAGGGCACGACTTCTACGATCCAGAATTTGATGAAGATGATTTCGAAGATACTGCTAAACAACTGATTTCATCTGGTCAAATCACTGGCTCGCTCAAGGAAGATTTCAGCGGTCTATTCATCGAGTTCAGACATTGATGTTTGAACTCCTACAATTGCCATCATCTCATCGACATCAATAACGCTTGGTGTAAATGTGATGGTGGCTTTTGGTTTTTTGCCTGCTGACATTTCTAACTTAAAATCAGTAACGCCACGTCCTAATTCCCAGTCGTTGATTTTTATTGAATACCCTGAAGAATTAAGAGATTGTCCCTCACTTGGTTCTCGTTTAGGTTTAATACTTAGTTTTAATCCTTTCATGTTTGCTCCTTCCTACTCCTCAAATCTTTCCGTTGAGCACCTGATTGCAACCAGGTGCTTTTTGGGGTTTAATTACATTATTACGGTTAAACCGCAACGTCAGGCAAAAAAATAATATCATCCACTGATACTTCAAAAACATTAGCGATTTGATACGCTTTTGAAACGCTCGGTTCTGTTATTCCACGTTCCCAATGCCCCCATGTATCAACTGAAACATTTACAGCTTCTGCTGCATCACTTTGTCTCCAATTTTTGAGTGTTCTTAGTGTTTTTAAAGTCATTTTTTGCATATTACCACCTCCTTATCTTAATTCATCCAAGCTGACTCCCAGTCAAAATGCCATACGTTTGTCTATTTTTAGATCAGATATTGGGTGTTTCGATTGGGAAGTTCGAAAAACCGATTGAAGAATAGCATCTTTGTCTATCGATTGACCGATAGGCTTTTTTCTTTTCCCGCTTTACGGATATCGTCTTGGTCTCATCTCCTCACCCCCTTTCAAATGTGGTATAATCAAAATAAAATGATTGGAGAAATCTTATGGATCCTAATAACCTTTTTTGCTTATTTTGTGGTTATCCTGTTCCGAATCATGACGATACTTTTCGAGAAGATGAGCACTACTTTCTAGCTAATCGTCCACACGTTGTCAGTGAAAAAAGTTCGAACGACAAAATAACAATACAAACAATGAAATGTCCAAATTGTCATAAAGTTTCAGTCGACATCGTGGGCATTGGTAGTCAATTTCCAAATCGTATTATGCACTTCAACCCTATTTCACTCGCAAAAGTCTATCCAGACTACATCCCTCAGGCTATCAGAAGTGATTATGAAGAAGCTCACGCTATCTTAAATCTCAGCCCCAAAGCTTCTGCTACCCTCTCTAGACGTTGTCTACAAGGAATGATTAGAGATTTTTGGGGAATTTCTAAAGCAAGATTAGTAGATGAGATAGATGCTTTAAAGGAGTCTGTTGACCCTAGCACTAAAAAAGTACTCGATGCTCTACGAAAACTTGGGAATATTGGCGCCCATCCAGAAAAAGATATAAATCTTATAGTGGATATCGAACCGAATGAGGCTCACAAGTTGCTGAAGTTTATAGAATTACTTATGCAAAAATGGTATATCGAGCGTCATGAAAACGAGCAATTACTACAAGATATTTTAGATTTGGACAAAGATAAACAAGATCAACGTAAACCTAAAAATTCTTGATAATATGGAGAACACGGATCTAACTCAAATATTAGCATACCGTCCATATTGTAATACTGATCGACAACTCGAATTTTATCCGCTTCAGTTCCTTCACCCCTCAAAATTGAAAGATGAATCATTTTTTCGACCTTCAATTCATCAGGTCTACCACGTCTATCGTGGTATTTTTCTTTTTGTTCTGGCATTTTCCTACTCCTTCCCTTTTTTATCACTTCGGTACTTCACTATCTGACGGATAGCAAAAGACACAACCGCTAATCCTAGCAGGATTATCAATCCAGTTTCTTCACTCATTGCTTTTCACGGCAAATGATGGTACACTAACAAGTAGAGATTGGGGCTTTTGCCCCTTCCTCTACTTTTTATTAAGCTCTTTGTCTTTGAGCTTGTAAGCTAAGTACTGCTTATGCCAAAGACGAGCTTCTCTGATTAAGCCTAGTCCCAAGATGACGATTGCAGCGTCCTTGGTTGCTAGGCTTTTTATGATGTGTTCCATCATTTGCCTTACCTCCTTTTCCTTAAGCTTGATTATATTATACTGCGGTTAAACCGCAATGTCAAGTATTTTTTGCGTTTTTATCGCAATTTTTTATTTTATTCTTTACTTTTTTGCGTTTTTGCCGTAAAATATACTATGTAAGGAGGGGCGGAAATGAAAGTCGAAAACAAAGAAATTTTTGCCAACAATCTAAGTTTTTACATGGAGCAAAAAGGAGTAGACAGAAATACATTATGTGCAGAATTGGATTTGAAATACACTACAGTTCGCGACTGGCTAAAAGGAATAACTTATCCTCGGATTGGTAAAATTGAACTTTTGGCAAACTATTTTAATATAAATAAGTCTGACCTTATCGAAAACAAAAATTCTACTGCTCAACCGTCAGACTCCCTTTTAGAAGAAATTACAAACACAGCTCGAAAATTAAACACTGACAATAAAAAAAATGTGCTACGAATGTCTGAGGATCTTCTGGACGAGCAAGAGAAACGAAGAAAAGCTAAGATAAACGAAGTATCGGAAGCTATCAGCTTGTACCAAGTTGAGGTAGTATCTGAGACGGCAGCAGCCTGTGGATTTAACTATGGATTCGGTTACGAAGATACGGACATAGAGACTATAGAGGTTGACGAGAAACCACCACACCACGACATTGCGACTAAAGTTAGTGGCGATTCTATGCAACCTGACTACCAAGATGGAGATATTCTTTATTTGTTAGATAAAGGATTAACTACCTATAATGGTGATTTAGCAGTTATCGCATACGGAGACCGCTCTTACTTCAAAAAGATATACACCGAAAACGGACGCTTACGCCTAGTATCGCTTAATGACAAGTATGAAGACATCATCTTAGACTTCCCACCAGCCGAAGATACACACATCAAGATTTTTGCAGTGGTTGGGTTCTATAGAGGGAAATAAAACTAAATTTAACAAAAATACCCTGACAAAATTTAAACAATACAGTAAATTGGAGATACTTGAAGAGAAAAGTGTCAGTAACTCTACGGGGTCTGATGCGGAAAAAGTCTTCTCCATTTACTTGGAGGAGGCTTTTTTTGAAACCATTTAAAACAATCGAGGAACAAATCTCAACAACCTGGGGTGAAGATATGATTCATTATCGGTTAACTGATAGTTAAATTAATTTTAAAAAGGAGAAAATATTATGGGAGCTACTTCTATTTCTGTTAGACAAGTTTATGAATTTGAAATACCGAACGGTACTACAGACATCAAAAAAGCCAATGTTACCATTGGCTCAATTACAACAACCGGCCAAACATTGACCATAGAAGGAAAAATATACACTAAATTTAAAGGAAGTTATACAAAGACAATCGACGATGAAATCTTGGTATATAACTCTGATGCTGACGAATATCAACAATACGACAATTACCAAAAAGCTTTTGAATTCGATATTTTTTATTCTCAAACTGATCAATTATTATTTTTAACCACAACAACTCCTACCGCAAAAAAATTTTTAAAAGAATTGGAAAAAATTGATACACTAAATATTAATTATACATCGTTAAAATTTGATTTAAGGGCAATTTCAAACATGATGCCACAAACAAAAGGAGTTAGTTTTAATAGTACTGATGCCGGTGTCTCAAGTAAGTCATTTTCAGGAGACGAAGTTGATGTAAACGATGAAGCAATTGAAGCTTTGGAAAATGATGAAGCAACAAAGATAATAGGTACATTGGATATATTGGGTAAATCAAGAACAATAATGCTGACTCAGTCTGGTACTATTCTTTCTTTCACATCTTTAACAGATATCTCCGAACAAAAAGAATATCCGATGCTAGAATTTTCTATCGCAACACTAATGAAAATCGGAGTGCTATCATAACCGTGACAATGGTATATATTCATTAATTAATTTTTCTATGTCTTGACGATTATTAGATGTTCCATAAATCTTATTTAGGGTAGTTTTGACCGATAGATCATTGTCCTTAAATTGCAAATCAAATTTCTTCACTTCTTTTTTTCCAAGATGTCGTACAGTTATTCTGTAAAATGGATTATATTTCCTGTGTTTATCAGTCTTAATGGTTACATCAAACCGTTCTTTGCTACGTTCTTCCCTAGAATAAATAGAAAACAGATTATCTCTTAGTGACAAAAAAGAGTCCCACTGTTTTTTTACATCTCTATACGCTAATTGGTAGTCAGCCTTGAATATCAGTCTCTGTCCATTGCTTTCTGGATGTAAACTAATACTCAACTTATTTCTTATACCTCTTGTTGATTCTATATCTATATAGATATCTTCATGAGTTTTGCTGAAAGTAGCTTCATTTATGGAATAGTCATTTTCCTTAAGTACGGATCGGATTTGCTTTTCTAATTGGTTAAGTGTAATAGTTTCTTTTAAAAACTTAGAACTTTTTGGGGTAAAAGAAACTGTTTTTAAAAATATATAGGCTCTAAATTTGTTCCAATGAATATAAAGCCAATCAATTTCGGAATACAAAGCGGTAATAATAGGAATAATTCCCATGAAACTAGTCAGATTTACCACAGTAGGTGAATGTAAAGCTTGATAAAAATTCACCAATGTCCATGCCAAAGAAGTAATTATAAGAGTAATTTTTATTTTATTCATATTATCGCTCCAAATAGTCTTTAATAGTATTGTAACATAAAAATCCCCACACTCGCCATCGCCAAATTTTGAGTGTGAGGATATCCCGTATAATAAAAGGCATTAAAAAGCCCTCTTTACTATACCCATTTTACCAAAATTAAGGAGATATGACAATGTGGGTAGAAGAATTACCAAACGGAAAATATAAATATTTTGAGAGATACAAGGATACTTACACCGAGAAATGGAAACGGGTGTCTGTTACGCTTAACAGTGGCTCAAATCGAGCAAAGAAAGAAGCTCAACGCTTACTTGATGATAAGATAGCTGAGAAGATGGCTGGGTTAAACACTACCGACGCATCATTTAACGACGTGTTGAACGAGTGGTGGGAATTTCACAAGAAGGGAATTCGTAGAACTTCTATTAGTTCCATGACCAGCAATGTCAGATATGTTGCAGAGAATTTCGCTATAGATGTCAAAATAGCAAACATTGATACACACTACATTCAACGTTTTATCAACGACGCTGATATACCACGTTCAATCCTAGAGCGTGTTAAATCTATATTGAATCTAACTTTCGATTACGCTTGCACTATTGGCTATATTGATAGCAATCCAGCCAGACAAGCGAAACTTCCTAAGAAACAGCAAACGATGGAAGATTACGATAAGATAAGGAACAAGTTCCTAGAGATTGACACTGAACTGCTTCCGCTACTTGCAGAATTACGAAAGCAGAAACGAACCTATAGAAATGCCATCCTTGCTGAGTTCCTTTTTGTTAGTGGTGCTCGGATTGGTGAAGCGGTAGCTCTTGAAACATGTAATTATAGGAAAGAGGAGGGGTATCTCGATATTTTTGGGACTCTCGATAGTGTTCAAGGGTATAAGAGAGCGAAAAAGGAACCACCTAAGACCCCAGCGGGCTATCGCAGTAACAAACTGACTAAACGTGAAATTGAATTACTGGATGAAGCTATACAGATTCGAGATCTAAACAGATCGCTGTCAGACGATTGGGTAGCTATGGATAGGGATTATATTTTTGTAACAGACAAAGGCGTGCCACTTCAACGGAACTCGTTTAATAACTCTATTCAATCCGCTAACAAGCGACTAGATAAACCGATTAATAAACCAATATCATCTCACATATTCAGACATACGCTAGTCAGCTATCTGGCTGAAAATGGTGTCCCATTAAAGGCGATAATGGACAGGGTAGGGCATGACGATAGCGATACCACAATGAAGATTTACACCCACGTTACCAACAAAATGAAAAATAAAGTAGTTGAAATCATTGATAGTTTGCCCCTTTCTTGCCCCTTAAAATAAAAAAAGCCCATCTACCAAGGCTTAAACCTTGATATGATAGGCTTTTTCTTTGTTCATTATTTTACTGTGCGGATACGCATAGTGTTTGTACCACCTGTACCTACTGGAACACCAGCAACGATAACAATGTTGTCACCAGATTCTACAAGACCTGATTCCAATGCAACTTTTTCAGCAACATCAAACATATCATCAGTTGAGCTTGGTTTTTCAGTAACCACTGGAATAACACCCCAGTTAAGCATCAATGATTTTTGAGTAATTTCATCGAATGTTACTGCCAAGATGTCAGCTTCTGGACGGTATTTAGAAATCAAACGAGCTGTGTTACCAGATTCAGTAAGTGCAACGACAAGTTTGATATCCATTGAGTTAGTAGCATCTTTAACTGCAGATGCAACAACTTCAGTCTTGCTTGAACGACCAAATGTTGATGAATCAAGACGACCATACTCTTTAAGAAGAGTTTGTGCATTTTTATCAATTGTAGCCATTGTACGAACTGATTCTACAGGGTATTTACCGTTTGCAGATTCACCTGAAAGCATTGTAGCATCAGTACCATCAATAACTGCGTTAAATACGTCAGATACTTCTGAACGAGTTGCACGAGGTTTATCAGTCATTGTTTCAAGCATGTTTGTTGCTGTAACAGCAATCTTACCTGCAGCATTGACTTTTGTGATGATCATTTTTTGGTAAACTGGAACCATTTCAAATGGAACTTCGATACCCATGTCACCACGTGCAATCATGATACCATCAGCAGCTTCGATGATTGAATCAATGTTTTCAATACCTTGTTGGTTTTCGATTTTAGCCAACAATTTAACATGTCCATTACCAGTTTCTTCACAGATAGCACGAACTTCTTGTACGTCTTTTGCAGTACGTA
>ERZ773234.345-NODE-345-length-14558-cov-7.570985_pt1 | contig 14558 bp, 15 predicted proteins | sample MGYA00580523_ERZ773234 | MGnify/ENA primary metagenome ERZ773234 (study PRJEB29015, sample SAMEA2738167) | human oral metagenome | biome: human oral; feature: human-associated habitat; material: saliva | place: China | collected 2262 ...
GGGGCGCCCCGCTGACGCGAGGCGCCCCAACTCAACTAGCCAACAAACAAAGCTCCATCAACAATCTCGTCGCATCCCCACGATTCACGCGTGGCCCTCTGTATCCCGGCTGACATTAATCGTGATCTCCTTCGTCCGCCGCAGCTGGGGGATCGCGTAACGGGGGTCGAATTGCGATAGCGGCGTGTACGCCTCATAAACGTCCAGCCCGCGACCAAGATCGATCACCCAGCCGGTATCGGTCACGATGCTACGGTCGTGGAAGTTATCAACGATGCTCCAATCGATGACGATCCCGAACTGTCTCTACGACTGTTGTAGCTGTTCGAACGTCGCTTCCTGCTTCGCGCGATACTCATCCTCATCGCTCGCACAGGTCTCGATGACAACGTGCGGCAGCCTAGCGGCGTCAGCATGCTGGATCAGCAGTAGCAAAATCTCGTGCACGTTCCGGATTTGGTACGGATGACGCAAGTACGGGTCACAGATCCGAATCTCAGCCGCATCGAACAGGTACGGAAGCAGGATGCCCGGCATGGAATGACCCCTGCTCGAGCAAGGCGTTCAGTTCCTCTGCCAGCCGAGAGGCATCGATTCCGCTCCTTGTGTGCCTCCTCCGAGTCGGCCATGCAGGTCCGTCAGGCGCTCCAGTGCACGCCTGAGGCTATCGCTTTCGACGGCGGCACGCTCGATGCTCCAATGGCGCGTCATGAGGCGCTGTAGGTGTAGCGCGTAAGCGGGACCAAAATCCAGCTCGCGTCCTTTTTCTTCGACAGCATCCTTGAGCTTCGCGTCCTTCATCATGCGGAGCAGGTAGGGCTTGTGGTGGGAGGCGGGCGGCTTTACACTCGCCACCGATCTGCCGCAGAACTCTGCGACGCCCTGCCGATCCGCCAGGATCCACGACTCGATACACTGGTCGACGATACGAATTAGCAGATCCGGTGACTCACCCGGAGTGTGTTCGACGAGTTCCGCACGAAGTGTCACGGGGCATCCCTCACCGTCCTGATCGAGGTCACGAAAGATGACGTATGGGAGAACGCGAGCGGCTTCCCAGTACTTCTTGATATCCCTGTCAATCGCACCCTTGCCGTTGGCGCTCGTGACAGAGAATTCACTATCGGCCCATCCCGCCGCGTACATCAGCGCGGTAACAACCGGTATGTCAGTCGAGCCCTCGACGATGACCTGGGCGTAGACGTAGCCCTCCATCGCTTACCAGGTTCCCAGGGGAATCGTGCGACCATTGACAGCGTCGATGCCCTGCGACTTGGGCAGGCCAGCGCTAACCACGGCTTTGATGCGCGGGTCGTTCGACTCCGACAGCAACTGACCCGTCGTCTCCCCGTTCTCCGAGCGCAACATCAGGACCTGGCTGGGGAGCACCAGCTCGGAGTCGATGAGTTCCGGCGAGTGGGTGCTGATGATCATCTGCACGTCGCGGTTCATGGCGACCTCTGCCAGCAGCGAGGGGAGCGAACGGACGACGGAGGCCTGCAGGAAGGTCTCGGGTTCTTCGATGAGGACGACGCTCGTGTCGCGCGGTAGCGTCGCCAGGTTAAAAAGCATGCCAAGCAGGCGCAGCGTTCCCTCGGAGAACTGCTCATGCGAGTAGACGCCGCTCGCCCCACGAACGGGAGTATCGCTGTAAAACACTACCTCCGTGCCGAGCCCCATCCGCTGGTAAGACAGGTTCGGGATCTCCGGGACCACTGCGGCCATGATCGGGCGAATGCGATCAACCACGGCATCCAGCTGCTGATCCGAGAAGCGCCCCGCGTGCTGGAAGAAGCCGGTCCCGTGGTCGGGGTCGTAGCGATCTGAACGCTCAAGCATCTTCTTGGGATTCGGATGGATGTATCGGATGCCCGCGAGGGTTTGACGAACTCTTGTTCGCTGCGCTTCCTCATCTTCAACCGGGAAGGACTCGCCTTCGTCTGCAGGCTTCTTGCCCCCTGCCGTGATTGTTTGATGAACGTCCAGATACCTGTCGTTGGGCTCACCAGTGAGTGGATCCGTCATCGGAAACGCGAACGTTTGATCGGCATCACTGCCGCGTTTCGTCGACTTGGGACCCGCCGACATCAGCCGAAGAAACAAAGCGAATTCCGCCGAGTTCTGGGTGTCGTTAAATGTCGCGACGAAAGCGGCAGAATCCGCGCCAGAACGAAAGTATCGGTCTGGGCCACCCAGATCCTCCGAAGCGGCCACAAGCCCACGGCGCCCAATATCACCCAGGAATCGCAGTGCGCCGAGAAGGTTGGTCTTTCCTGAGGAGTTGGGGCCGACGACGAAGAGGCGCGAGGACAGGTCGAACTCGATGTGGGCGAAGTTGCGCCAGTTCGTGATGGCGATGTGCGTCAGCTTCACGTTGTGTCCTTTCGTTGCCAGACCGGGTGCCTCTCCAGTGTCCCACGGGGTGGAGGCACTGTCAGGACCACCACACGTTGTTCTTCTTGATTTCCCCACGGGCCCACTTCAGGTCAGTCGCGATTCCCTTCTTGACCTCCGATGTGGCAGCGCCGATAGCCGACGAGGTCAGTGCAGCCTCATCCACGACCAGCCGCAGCCACGCAACCTCGCGCGCACAGGCCGCGAACACGTAGGACTCGGTGACGAGAGCCAGCCACATGACAAGCTCCCAACCATACTCGCGATTCGCAACGAAACGAAGAGCATCATCCTCAAGGAACGACAGATGCTTCGTCGTCGCAGTCGCCAAGCGCCTCCTTGTCGATTCTGAATCCGCAACCACCAGATTCTGCTCGAACAACACGCCGCTCGCCTCGCGGGCATTCATACCGGCAACCATCAGCTCCGCTGCCTCAAACGTCCCAGCATTCGTCGCGCCACCCACCGTAATAGTCGAGGAAATACTCCGATCCAACACGACACCCCCTCACGGTCTCCCCGAATGCACGCGGCGGGATCTCCGCCAAGACAGCCACTATCATCACACAGCGGTGTCCCCACTGCGAATCCAACCGCCCTTGTTTCGACAGCCAGGTGTTTCTTTCTGCCCAGCAGATTCACGCCGAGCTTGAGGAGGAGGGCACTAAGGTTGGTTTGGCTACGGTCTACCGGAATTTGCAGTCTTTGGCTGAGGAGGATTTGGTAGATACGGTCCGTTCCGACGACGGCGAGGCCCTGTATCGTCTGTGCACTAACGAGGGCCACCATCACCACTTGGTGTGCCGCAGCTGCGGTAAGGCGGTGGAGATTGCCGGCTCCTTGTTTGAAAACTGGGTGCATGACATTGCCTCAGCCAATGGTTTTACCAAGGTAGAGCACGTGGCCGAATTCTTCGGCCTGTGCAATGACTGCTCCCAAAAGCAGGCCAATAACTAACCGACCTAAACACTCTGTTCCCTCAGGCGCCGCGCTAGCCTATACTGGTTTTGCCTGAGGGAACCTACTGACCGGGCAGATTGCCCCTGCTGGCGAGCATTTGCTTGTCACTGCCCTAATAATGGGGCGGGTAAATCTACTTTGCTTAATTGGATTGCGACGGCGGCGCCTGCTGTAGGCGGGAAAAGTAGCGGCGTTATTTCTCGCGCCGAGCCGGGTGGGCAAGATCCGCTGGCTACCGGGGTGCAGGGACATCTTGCTCTATTGCCTTCAGATTGGAAGGAAGCCGTCTTTGGCAAGATTGTTAAGAAAGTGGGTTCTTCCCTTTACTGGGTGGACTGGAGCAAGGATATTGCCACGGTAGCAAACCGCTACATTCATTTGATTAACCAGCTGCTTGAGGATCCTCAACGTCAAAGTGCGTTCCAGGATTTCGTTAAGGCCCTGCAAACTACTTTGAATCCGGTTGTAGACCGTAACGCTGCGGTGGAGATGTTGGCTCAGCACATGCTGACGGCTCCTCTGTTTGAGGCTATGTTCCCAGATCATTCTTTCTCCAAGCAGAACCCGGTCAGCCGGGCTATGAACACCATCGTGGAGATGCTGGCTTCACACTCGATGTTTGAAAACGAGCGCACCTCTCTGGATGCCTTCTATCAGGCAATGATTGAGCGTATTGAGGCAGTGCACACCTTGGCTGGCAAGCAAGATATCATGCGCACGCTTTATGGCCGTTTCTTCTCTCAGGCTTTCCCAAGCATGAGTGAGCGCCTAGGGATCGTCTTCACGCCCATCGAGGTCGTGGACTTCATCATCCGCAGCGCGAATGACGCAATGCGCACAGCGTTTAGCCAGAGTCTGGGGGATCCGGGCATGGTTATCATCGAGCCTTTTGCGGGCACGGGCACGTTCGTGGCGCGCCTGCTGCAGCTGGGCGTCATCCCGCCTGAGGCCCTGGAACACAAGTACAAGAACGAGATCTTCGCGAACGAGTTCGTGCTGCTCTCCTACGACATCGCGTCAATCAACATCGAGCAGGTCTACCACTGCGCACCGAGCAGGGCGTGGACGAGGGCTACGTCAAGTTCCCCGGCATGACCCTGACGGACACCTTCCAGCTCCACAAGGCCGACAGCACGATCACCGAGGACTTCGAGGGCCCGGCCGCCAACAACGTGCGGGCAAAGGCAGAGAAGGATTCCGCGATCACCCGTCATCGTCATGAAAGAGTGGATGTTGCCGTTAACACACAGCGACGGTGTGCCGGAGTATGTGCTCGTGGGCTGATTTGGCGCGGTAGCACGGCGAAGTGGAACTTCGCCAGGGGTTCATCGTTCTGATCCGATGAGTCGATGCACCACCGAACCTTGTGCCGTCGTTCGGTTATCCCGTTACTGAAGGTGCGCATCCACCCACAGAGGCGAATGGGCGGTGACTCCATCAAAAGGTACAGCGTGGCGTCGAATTGTTTTTCGTATTGCGCGTTGACTGCCGGGTGGATGGTCGTATGGTCGGCGCAAAACGATAATTTATCTGAACTCGTCACCGTCGCCTGACCGTTCATCAGCATCGGCAGCAGCCAGTCGCGTAGCTCCTGTAGTTTTCTGTTCTCACGGACGATTTCAAGTTGCCTGGAAATCGTGATTTTGGTGAAACTGGTAAAACGCTCAAGTACATCTCGGCTTGGAACCAAGATTGGCAAGAGCTCGAAATTCTGCCTCGTTAGCTGCTTCTGCACCGAACCTGTCACGTAATGCTCAAGATTTGAGTTCTTCAACAGTAGATACAGGTACTCTTTCGGTAGGCAATCCCCACGGGGATGCACCACCATCGCATTTCCTGTTACCCAGGATTCAGGCATAGTCAGATAGACTCTCCCGCAGTCTCCACGGCAAGAAATGATCACCTCAGATTCTTGGTGGTTGAACTGATTAAATCTACCGATGTATCCGCCGCCGCCATAAACCGGGAACGGGTGGGAGTCATCAAATAGTCGGCTACTGATTGTTTTTGGTTGATACACATCGGCATGGTCAGTAATTGATGCCACCAACCATCCTGCAGGTATCTCGCGCTTGAGCTGGTTGTTCCAGACCATTCGTCCGCCGGACGAGCGGTATGGTTGACCGTTCTCGTCGGGAAAGTCGAACTGCAAGAACCAGTAGCCGTAGAGCGTCTGCAGAATGGCATGTAAATTATCGTTTGCAGCGAGGTGCTCCCATCGGCGGCGGGGCAACCCAAGCCGGGAGCAGCCGCCGACCTGCGTTCTCCCCGTTGACGGAGGACGACATGAAGCAACAACTCATCGCGGACGTTCTACAGGGCATGCTCAACGTGCTCGACAACGCCCAGCTCAAGCAACTCAAATCCACCCTGCATCGCGTGATTGAAGACTACGAAGTGGAGTCAGGCCAACAGAAGCGAGACAATGACGATGGTCTGCTCGACGCCTTCATTGCAGCGAAACGTTTGGAAGGTTGTTCTGAGAAGACGCTCGTCTACTACGAGCGCACTATCACAGCGATGCTCAACGGCACCTCGATCTCAGCAACAAGGATACGAACCGAGGACCTACGCGCCTACTTGACCACGTATCAGCAGGAACGTGGTTCAAGTCAGATCACCATCGACAACATACGGCGCATCCTCTCCAGCTTCTTCGCATGGCTCGAAGATGAAGACCACATCGTCAAAAGCCCCGTTCGGCGCATCCACAAGGTCAAAGCGGCCATCAGGGTCAAAGAGACCTACACCGATGAGGAGCTGGAGACGATGCGCGACCGATGCCCAACAGCGCGTGATCTTGCGATGATCGACATGCTGGCCTCCACCGGCATGCGCGTGGGTGAACTGGTCAAACTGAACACGGCAGACATCGACTTCGGAGAACGCGAATGTGTTGTGCAGGGCAAGGGTAACAAGGAACGCGTCGCCTATTTCGACGCCCGAACCAAGATCCATCTGAGTGAGTACCTCGACCGACGCGAGGACGATAACCCCGCACTGTTCGTTAGTCTGTACGCGCCACACCGACGGCTAAGCATTGGCGCAATCGAAGCAAGGTTGAGACAATTGGGGACAGCGCTGAACATCGAGAAGGTTCACCCGCACAAGTTCCGCAGGACGCTCGCAACAAAGGCCATCGACAAGGGTATGCCAGTGGAGCAGCTGCAACACCTACTCGGGCATAAACGCATCGACACCACGCTGCAGTATGCGATGGTAAGACAGACGAACGTGAAGAACGCCCACAGGCGATACATCGGATAGAGCGAAAGGGAAGCCGTGGAGACCAAGATACTGGCCGAGATAGGCACCGTGGTCACGGGCAAGACCCCCAGCACATCTCGCCGCGACTACTACGATGGTGACATTCCGTTTGTCACCCCAAACGAGCTTCATGCAGGTCGCAAAGTAGGCCAGAGCGCAAAGACGCTGTCCGAAGCGGGACTTCAGTCGATCAAAGGGAGCATTCTCGAAGGCACCAGCGTTCTAGTTGGCTGTATCGGTTGGGACATGGGCAATGTTGCAATGACGAATGATCGGTGCGCGAGCAACCAGCAGATCAACGCAGTAACGTCGATCATCTCAGAGGTGAATCCTTCATATCTCTATTACTGGCTCTCGACGAAGAAGGACTACCTGTTCTCTATAGCCTCGGTGACTCGGACGCCGATTCTCAGCAAGAGCACGTTCGAGCAGGTAAAGGTACCAGTGCCAAGCCGGGATGTTCAGGATGGGATTGCGCGCATACTTAGCAGTATCGATGACCAGATCGCCACGAATGATCAGGTAAACGATAATTTATCTGAATTGGCCACCGTCGCTTGACCGTTCATCAGCATCGGCAGCAGCCAATTGCGCAGCTCACCAAGACGCGAACTCTCTTGTACACGCTCAATGATTGATCGCGCAACCGGAATCTGGTTGAACGCTGTAGCTACTGATTCCGAGTACGCCACGACCACGTCTAGAAGATCGTCTGCTTTGACTGTTGGCATGCGAGTGCCGGTTGATGATCGAACGGCGTGAGAGAACATCTGCTCACTTGTGATCGTTGCCAGTGCGAAGTTGTAGTCGTCCACTCTAACCGGTGAGAACGAATGAACTGTGCCCGCGACTACGCCATTGCATGGGGCGATACCGGCCTTCTTCAAGTATGGTCGTATGGCACCGAACAAGATGTCACCTTCGCTCATCTGGTATAGGTTCGACGAGAAGGCATCGCTTCTGCTCAAGTTGTTCAACGCAATCGATCCTGTGGGCATCACGCTGAGGTCGATGGTGGGTTCGACGGTTCCGTAATCGAATGCTTTGCGGTTCTTCTTCAGCAGTTCGCGCAACGTCACTGCGCGCCACCCGGCGGGTATCTCGCGCTTGAGCTGATCGTTCCATACCATTCGTCCGCCGGACGAGCGGTATGGTCTACCGTTCTCGTCGGGGAAGTCGAACTGCAAGAACCAGTAGCCGTAGAGCGTCTGGAGCATGGCCTGTAAATTATCGTTTACCTGATTGTTCAGTTCGATCTGTTGTTCGATTGAGTACAGTAATTCGCCGATCTGAACTTGGGAGTTTAGATCAGGTAGATCAACTTCGACATGCGAGAAGATTGCTTCGTTGAAGCTTGCTCGGGTTGTCATCGTCGTGACGCTGTTGATAATTCTTCTGAAGTACTCGCTGCGCAGAAAGAAGCCCATGAACCGTGGGTCTGGGTTTGACGGATCTCGCGGACGTAGTCGCTTGGCGAAGCCACTGAATGTTGCGTTTGGATGGTCTTGGAGGGCGACGCTACTCATTGCGAGTTCGTCTAGGGTCTCGCTGGTTCTTGTCAGAAACACGTCGCCTTCCCGAACCGAGAACTTCTCCTGTTGCTCAGGGGTAGTGTCCATAAGTTCAGTTAGGCGCTCTGGGATGAAGTAGTTGTTGTAGATGTCTTTGAAGGCTACGAAGGGAGCGCCGTGGCCAGCTTGATCCTTCGTAGTTGAGATCCCAGAGCTGATTTCGTAGAGATCTGCAAGGCGGTGCCGCTTGAACTCACTCATAGCTCACCTTGTTGAGTTGAGTCATGATTTCGTCTTGCAGGTTCGCGCTCTTGGTGAAGAGGTCTTGGAGCGTGGCTTGGTATTCGGCCATTTGGGCTTTGAACTCTTCGGGGGTGAGGTCGACGTACTCGATCTTGACGTCGAAGTATTGGCCTGCTGCGAGGGAGTAGTTCTTTTCTTTGATGTCGTCGTAGCTGACGATTACGGAGAAGTCGTCCACAGCTTCTTGTTTGGTGAACGTCTCGACGATCTGATCGATCTCCTCTGCGCGGAGGCGACGTTTCTGGATGCTGCCTTCTTTGTAGAGTTCACCGAGTTTGGATGCATCTATCAAGGTGACGTTGTCACTGTCACCCGATTTGTCGAAGAACAGTACGGAGACGTTGGTGCCGGTGTTGGCAAACACGTTGGATGGCATGCTGACTGCGCCGTAGACGATTCTATCGTCGATCAGGCGGTGTAGCACGTTCTTCTCGACGCCGGTTTTGGCGGTCAGGAAACCTGTGGGTACGACGATTGCGCCTTTGCCCTCCAATTTGAGGGAGTTGATGACGTGCTGGATAAATAGCGGATAGATCGCCATCTTGTCTTTGTTCTTCGCGGGAACCTTCGGTACGCCGCCCCAGAAACGTTCAGGCATCGCGGACAGTCTCTCTTGGGTGTCCGAGAAGTCCATTTTGAAGGGTGGGTTCGATACCACATAGTCGAACTGTCGAAGCTCGGATCCGTCGTCGCTCTTGTGATACGGCTGGGTGAGTGTGTCGCCCTGAACCGCGTGATCCAGTGACGAGACCAGTGAGTTGAGGATGAGGTTCAGCTTGAGCATCTTGTTGCTGCGCTGGGAGATGTCTTGGGCAAAGATCGTGCATCTGTCTTCACCGATTGCGTGGCTGAGCGCCATGAGGAGGGTTCCGGTTCCGGCTGACGGGTCGTAGCACTCGACATTGTGAAGGTCGTGTTTGTCTCCAACGAGTAGCCTGGCCATGATGGTGGCGATGGCATGCGGCGTGTAGTACTCGGCGTACTTGCCTCCACCGGCGGTGTTGTAGTCCTTGATCAGGTATTCGAACACTGCGGCGAAGAAGTCGTAGTGCTCTTTGAAAGAATCCTCGAACGAGAAATTCACCAGCTTATCTATAAGCGCTCTGGCGAAAGCCGCGCGTTGTGCATCATCGGTGACGTAGATGGTGAGCCGCTCAAACAAGGGGATCTTGGTGCGCTCAGTGGTTTGGGTCGAGAAGATTTCGATGTTGTCATTTGCGATGTCCAGCATGATTGCGTCGAAGATCGCGTCAAACTCGCCCTTGGCTTGTTGGTTCCACAGGTTCGCTATAAGGTGTTCAGGCTTCAGACGCGGAACGTCAGGGGAGAGCAGATCAAGCAGATCAAGCCGCTCGTCCTCACCCATATGAGCGTAGGCGACTTCCCACTGGTCAGCATCGGCGAGCGCCGGGCTGAGCTTCTTGACCTCGTAGCCGAATTTGTCATTGAGGAACTTGTACAAGAATACCTGTGTGATGATCTTGTACTCGTTGCCGTCGTTACCCAGACCGTACGTTTGGCAGGTTGCTTTGAGGGCGTCGATGAGTTCAGCGGTGTCCCTCTTGATGTCTTGGCTCACGAAGTTTGATCCTTTCATCATGCAATCGTGTGTGCGCCGGTGTACTGGTCGCGGTATTGGCGGGTGATGCGTTCTTGCATGAAGGTTTTGTCGGCTCGGGTGCCGTTGAGGTTGAGTTCTGCTAGACCTAAAGCCAGAGTCTGCATCACGACCTGGGAGAAGTACCCATCGGTTCTCAGAATGTCGGCTCGTTCGTATATCTTGTAGTCAATCTCGTTCTTCACGACAGTAAGGAACTCGACGAGTTCCTCGTCATATTCGAACCCCATAGGTGGCTGCCCTGATCTGCGGCGCTGTTCGCTTTCCTCCCGAATTCGTTTGTGAACGCGCACAAACTTCGGGTCGCCGTTGTATCGACGCAGCAAGGCACTGTTGCGTCGCTTGATATCGATGAGGCGATCCATGACTTGGTCGAGGGCGCGGTCTTCTTCGTCGAAGGCGCTCATCGAGTCGATGACGAAGCCACGCTCTTTGAACCGATGCATGAAGGCGTCGCGGAGGGTAACGAACTCGGGATCTTCTTGGTCTATGTTCGCTGTGAACTCGCGGATCGCGCGCCTCCACTTCGCTTGGAACTTGTCGCCTGCACCGGCGAGGATGTTCAGTTCCTCTTCGTTCTTCAGACGGAACTTGAACTCAATGTCGAGCATCGCCTCGTTGATGACCCGTCGGGTTTTATCGGTGCTTGTGAACGCTTCTTTCTGGTTGAGGATACCGATGGCGTTCTCAACTTCGGAGAGCAGGGAAGGGAGCTTCTCAATGTTCATTCGCTCCATCGCGGCCTTGAGGTCATCGTCGCCGAAGGCGCGTGCGAGGTTCATGCCTTCCCGGATTGACTGCAGGGCCTTCCGGAGTTCAACGAGTGTCTCTTTCTCGTCGAGCCCTGCTATCTGGCGGCTGAATTCTTCAGCGTTATCGAGATCGTAAGTGAAGAGGATGTTCCTGGCCTCGCGTACTTGAGCGACGAGCGCGGCGGGATCCTCAATTACTTGTTCAATCGCGGCGCGCCCGTCCGCTCCCGTTTCCTCTGGGTCGTTGAACTTGTTGAGTTCCTTGAGGTAGGCCGCGTTGGTTTCGTCAAAGTTCTGTTTGATGTCTGCGAAGTCCACTACGTACCCGTACTTGTGGTCTTTGTAGGGGCGGTTGACGCGCGTCAGCGCTTGGAGCAGGTTGTGGTCTTTGAGTTTTCGACCGAGGTACAGGCGTTTGAGTCGGGGTGCGTCGAACCCGGTGAGCAGCATGTTGAAAACGATCAGGATGTCTACGGTGTAGTTCTTCTTGAAGTCTTTGATGATCTGCTTTTGGGTGTCTTTGTCATCGCTGTCGAATAGGATCAGGCCAGCGCGCAGCTTCGACGGGTTACTGCTCGTCGCGTTGAGTTCGGCCTGGATTTCATCGAAGTACGCGGCGAGGTTCCGAGCTTGTTGGCTGGTCTCGCAGATCACCATGCCGCCAAGGCTGTCGTCACCGTTGATCGTGCGGAAGCGCTTGAAGTCGGTGATGACGTAGCGAAGCAGTTCTTTGACGTAGTGCTCGTGTTCGACGATTTCCTTCTTGCTGACCTCTTTCTTGAGTACCAGATGGTCGAGGCTGTCGTAGATCTCAGAGAGCTTGTCCCGGTAGGCGGTCTCGATGTCCTCGCGGATGATCTTGAGGGTGTAGCCGTCTTGGATTGACTTGTCGTAGTAGTAGGTGTGCAGGTAATCGCCGAAGACTTTCCAGGATGCACGCTCATCTTTGAGTAGCGGCGTGCCAGTGAGCGCGATCTTGACCGAGTTGGGGTCAGATTCGAGCATGTTTGCTAGGAAGCTACCTTTCGGGTTGTAGCCTCGGTGCGCCTCATCGATGATGAACACTCGTTGCAGGTTCGTCGCATAGGCAGATGCATCGATCTTGGTTTTGTCCTCATCGAACCGTTGGATGTTCACAACGGTCACTTCGCGCCGTCCCGAGTCACCCTCAAGTGATTGATTCGTGCGGAACTGTTCCATCAGTTCTACACGTGAGTTCGCGGTCTTTACTTCCAAGCCGCGCGCTTCGAACTCTTGCGATGCTTGCTCTAGAAGGTCGAGACGGTCAACGATGAAGTAGAACTTCGCCACTTTGTTATGCGCCGCGTAATAGTCGGTCAGCACGTTGTTCAAGTAGTAGGACAAAGCCGTCTTGCCGCTACCTTGTGTATGCCAAATGACCCCAGAAGTGACGCCCTCATTGAGCCGTTGACGTACCGCCAAGGACGCGAACAACTGTTGGTAGCGCATGATGTGCTTTTGATCGGTGGATTCGATCTTTCCGTCAACCTCACGGTCGATTCGCACGTAGGCGATCCCGTACTTGATGAGGAACAGCAGCCGCTCTGGGGACACCATCGAAGTGAGCACCCGGTTCGTTGGCGTGTTCTCTTTCAGATTCGTGGCGTACTCAGGGGTGGTGCGAATGACTTGAACGTTGTAGTCATCCAAGATCTGTCGCTCGACGTCGTCGTCGACCTTTGCGTAGGGGAACTGGGCATGGAAGGGTGCCTCGGCTGACCTTGCTGGGTTGTCTTCACGGAATGTGGAGAACTTCGTATCACCGCGCGCGCCCGTGCAGTAGAAGACACCCTGGATCGGGGTGATGCCTCCCTCCGCGTCGTACTCCATGTTGTTGGAGAAAATCATCAACTGCGTGATGTTGATGAATCGGCGGAACTTGCGATTTGGGAAACGCCCACGGTTCATGCGCGTGCTCTCAGCAACCATTCCGCCCCGATTGTTTGGCTTCTTCACCTCCACAAAAGACAGAGGGAGACCATTCACAAAAAGGGTGATGTCCGGGCGGAACTCGTCCTGCCCGTTCTTGCACGTGAACTCAGCAGTGAAATGAAACGTGTTGTTCGCGGGATTGTCGGAGTCAACCAACTTCACTGGGCTTGAACTGACCAGACGGTTGTAGAAGCTCCGACCCAGGTCGTCATTGTCGAGTTCCTGTCGGATGCTACGAAGCACCTCGTCGGCGCGGCCCGCATGCTCGGGGTTGAGCTTCTCGAACTGAGACTTGAACACTTCGATGAGGATGTTCGTATCCGGGTCATATACGTTACCGGCCATGTCCTCGGTGACCTTACCGAAGTAGGTGTACCCCAGTCTGGTCAGATGAACCATCGCTGGCATCTGCACCCTGGTCGCCTCATCAAAAGTCCGCATTCGTGCCATAATCTAGGCTCCTTCGCCTTCAACAACCTCGACGATGTCTGCGATTTCGCAGACAAGAGTCTCGCAGATTCGCACGAGCACATCAGTCTGTACGTTGCCGCCTCGCCAGAGCTTCGCCATGGTCTGGAGCTGGGTCTTGTTCATCCCTTTGTCGATCAACAGTTTCCAAAGCTTGTTGTAGCTGAGTTTCATTCCTCGCCCCTTTCGTCCTTCGTGTTCCATGCCCACCCGTACAGTGATGCCGTGCCCTCGCCAAGCTCGATAACCGTGTGGCTTTCAACCGTCGCTTGGGTTGCAGCGGTGTACGACAGGTGCTTGTCGAAGGCAACGAACACTTACTTTCCGTACCGCCCACTCTCCACGTACAGTAGCATGATCTTTTCGACAGGAGGCGGTGTCATAGGGTGTAAGCAATTTGTGTGGTAGCAGTGCTGCTGGAGGGGCCGGTTGTGAGCTGTCCTCAGATGCTAAGTGTTGAGGATCGCGCGGCGATTATGGTGGGGTTGGAGGCTGGCTTGTCCCAGGTGCGTATCGCCCACTCGATTGGGCCTAGCCCCTCGGTGGCGTGTACAAGTCCAAGGACGCCGACAGAGCGGCGCAGGTTGCCAAGCACCACCCCAAGAAGCGGCTCCTGGACCGCGATGAGGCCCTGCGCCGCCGCGTGATTGCTGATTTGTCGCAGGGGCGCATGCCCCGCCAGATCAGCGCACGCCTGAGCGTGGAGGCATGTGGCACAGTGGCTCCTATGGACAATTCCCTCATGCCCGAGGGCCACACGATCAGCCACGAGGCTATCTATACGTGGATCTACGCCCACCCCAACAAGACGCTGATCGAGCACGGCATTTGCCTGCCCTCCAGGCGATGGATACGCAAGAAACCCCCTGCAGGCGGGCGCAAACCACTCATTGTCGCCATGCGATTGATCGATTGAAGCGCCCTGACATTGCTGACCGGATGATCCCTGGCTACTGGGAAGGGGACCTCATCATCGGAAAAGATGGGGCCAGTGCGTGCGCGACCCTGGTCGAGCGCACCACCCGCTACCTGATCATCGTGGCCCTGCTTCTGGGACGCAGGGCCGACCAGGTCTGTGACGCGCTCACCCGTCGCATCCAAGGCCTACCCGAAGGAGTGATGCGAACACTGACATGGGATCAGGGACAGGAAATGGCCCGTCACCAGCGCCTCACCCCAGGCACTAGCGTGGAGGTGTTTTTCGCTCACCCCCACAGCCCCTGGGAGAGAGGAACCAACGAAAACACCAACCGACGCATTCGCCGCTACCTGTCCAAAGGAACCCCCATCACCAGCCGCCAACCCTACCTCGACGCCATCGCCTACGAGCCG
>ERZ773234.346-NODE-346-length-14558-cov-4.564504_pt1 | contig 14558 bp, 15 predicted proteins | sample MGYA00580523_ERZ773234 | MGnify/ENA primary metagenome ERZ773234 (study PRJEB29015, sample SAMEA2738167) | human oral metagenome | biome: human oral; feature: human-associated habitat; material: saliva | place: China | collected 2262 ...
AAAAATACAGACTATGCCTTAAAATCTTTGGTTGCCAATTCAAAAACAGACTTACTCAGCTTTTTTACGTCCAATCAGGAATTGACAGCAAAAATTTTTTATACGATTGCTTTTCAATTGCTAGAATTTGTGCCATTTGTTGACTTTGACGATGTAGAAAAGTTCCGAAAGGACGTAAATTTCCCCATTATCTATGGAAGCTTACTTGAAAATCTCTATCAGTTGCTCAATACGCGCACCAAAAATGGTAATCTTTTGATTGATAAACTCGTCAGTAATGGTTTGATTCCAGAAGATAATACTTATCATTATTTCAATGGTAAAAGTTTAGCGACCTTTACCAGCCACAATGCTATCCGCGAAGTTGTCTATGTAGAATCACGCGTAGATACTGATAAAGATAGTCTACCTGATTTGATTAAAGTCAGTATTATTCGTCCTCAATTTGACGGAAAAATTCCTGCGGTTATGACTGTTAGTCCCTATCATCAAGGAACGAATGATAAGGCTAGCGACAAAGCTCTGTATAACATGAATGTGGACTTGATTAAAAAAGAAACTGGAAAAATTACTGTTCATGACCCAGAACTGCACTTGGTTGAACCTCAAGGACAAGCTACATTAGTTGAGCAAACGGAAGAAACACTTGGGCATATCGGTACTTATACACTCAATGACTACCTTCTTCCTCGTGGTTTTGCTAATTTATATGTATCAGGTGTGGGAACAAAGGACTCTGACGGTCTTATGACGAGCGGAGATTATTATCAAATTGAGGCTTATAAAAATGTTATTGATTGGTTAAATGGTCGCTGTCGTGCTTTTACTGACCATACCAGACAACGAGAAATCAAAGCCACTTGGTCCAATGGGAAGGTTGCTACAACAGGAATTTCTTACCTCGGAACTCTGTCAAATGGGCTAGCTACAACTGGCGTAGATGGTCTTGAGGTTATTATTGCTGAAGCTGGCATTTCTTCTTGGTACAATTATTATCGTGAAAATGGTTTGGTGACAAGTCCTGGGGGCTATCCTGGTGAAGATTTTGACTCTTTGACTGAATTAACTTACTCACGCAATCTCTTAGCTGGTGAAAATCTTCGTCACAATACTGCATATCAAGCTCATCTGGCGGAATTAAAAGAAAATCTAGATCGTAAAACGGGCGACTATAATCAATTTTGGCATGATCGCAATTACCTTATCCATGCCCACAAAGTCAAAGCTGAGGTTGTCTTTACGCACGGATCGCAAGACTGGAATGTCAAACCGCTGAATGTTTACAATATGTTCCACGCACTACCAAAACATCTCAAAAAACATCTATTTTTCCATAACGGCGCTCACGTTTACATCAACAATTGGCAATCCATTGACTTTCGCGAAGCTATGAATGCACTTCTTAGCAAGAAACTACTGAATTACGATTCACGCTTTGAATTACCAACTGTGATTTGGCAAGACAATCGTCAGGCTCAAAGTTGGCTGTCTTTAGAAACATTTGGCGATCAGAAGTACTACACTCATTTCAACTTAGGTAAAGACACACAAATTATCCCAAACCAATATGCTCATGAAGACTACGACCGTTTTAGCAAAACTTATCAGACTTTCAAAAATGAACTTTTTGACGGAAAACTCAATCAAGTGACAGTGAATGTGACACTGGAAAAAGATTTATTCTTAAATGGTCCTGTTAAACTTAACCTTCGCCTTAAATCCAGTACTGATAAAGGCTTGATTTCTACACAATTACTAGATGTTTGCCAAACCAAACGGCTCCTTCCAGTACCTAGTGTACTTGCACCAAAAGCTATGGATAACGGTCGCTTTTATATGTTGGAACATTTGATGGAATTACCCTTCAAAGAAACACCACATCGCGTCATCACCAAAGGTTTCCTAAATCTTCAAAATCGCACTGATTTGCTAACAGTCGAAGAAGTCACACCAGATCAATGGATGGAAATTTCTTTTGAACTTCAACCCACTATCTATAAAATGGCAGCAGGTGATACACTCCGTCTTGTCCTTTATACTACTGACTTTGAACACACTGTCCGTGATAATACCGACTATCACTTAACAATTGATTTAGAAAAATCTAGCCTAGATATACCAGATGTGTTAAAATAAAATCATAACTATTGAATATTAAGGAGAACCCAAATAATGATGAACATGCAATCAATGATGAAACAAGCACAAAAGCTACAAAAACAAATGGAAAAAGGACAGGCAGAACTGGCTGCGACAGAATTTATTGGCAAATCTGCCCAAGGTCTCGTAGTCGCAACCCTTACAGGTGATAAAAAAATCGTCAAAATTGACTTTCAAGAAGCCGTTGTAGATCCAGAAGATTTAGAAACTTTATCTGACATGACAACCCAAGCCATCAATGCAGCTCTTGATGAGATTGATAATGCAACAAAGAAAAAATTAGGTGCATTCGCAGGGAAAATGCCGTTTTAGGCATTAGAATAATCTATTCAAAACTAATTTTATCAAACTATAAAAGAACAGCCGCTAAATACTCACTTAATGGCTGTTCTTTTTCTTAATATCTTACCATTTTATTGGTGGTAAATCTCCTATCAGCGTAAATAGAATAACTCCTACAATAATTCCTAAAAACAATTTTTTCCATTCAGTCTTCATTTTTGACCTCTTTCTGTAGTTTAGACTGCAATGATAGAGCAATATTTTTCAACTGCCTATTATTTTCCAACTCAAATAGAACAATTGATCTTTTGCAAGTTGTCAACGCTTCTTCCATTAAGCCCTGAGCTTTAAAAATATTGGCTTGCATCAATAACAATTCCCCCAAGAGATAAAGCGATTTATGCTCTAGGACACTTTCGATAGCAATTGTATTATAATAAAGCGCCTTTTCGATATCGTTCAAGCAAAAATAGCACCTAGATATGCTAATCAGAAAGCTCCATTCATATTCTAATTGATTCAACAATTTATAATTTGGGAGAATTTCTAAAAAGTAAGACATGGACTGTTCATAGTCTTCTTCTCCCATATAGATATTGCCCAAACTATTTAACACTCTTAAGTGCAATTCAGGATATTCCTTAGAAGATTCTGCTAAAACTTCTAATTCCTTTTTAGATTTTTCAAAATTTGAAAAATGATGATAGTCTAAAATAGCTTTATACCAATCCACATATAGTAGTTCTTTTGGGGTGAAGTTTTCAACTGGAAAGTTTGAAACAATATAAAGCAGTGTCTGATGATCTCGCTTATAAAATAACTCTTGAATTTCTTTTGAATAAACATCATGATTAGTTGAATGAATCGCAAAAATTTCTTCCACTTGTTTCATATCAATTTCTAATTTTTTGATTAAACCAAAGAAAATATCGGTAGAGGGAACCATTTCACCTCTTTCAATACGACTGATAATTCCCTGTGCACAAATCCCTTGTGCCAGCTCTTTTTGAGACATTCCGCGTCTCTTCCGATAACGTTTGATTAAATCTGCGATTTCCTTTTTCATTCTACCAATCCTTTTATTCTGCTCTCTATATTATACCACCTTCCCCTCTTGAATGCGATAAACTACATCACAAAGATTATCAATATCAGAAGCTAAATGGGAAGATAATACGACCAACCCTTTCTGTTTTTGCTTCAAAATCAAGTCTTGTGTGACAGCTACACTTTTTTCATCAAGAGCATTCATTGGCTCATCTAAAATTAAGATTTCAGGAGAATCTATAAATGCTTGTATTAACGCCATTTTTTTCTTAGTACCAAGTGATAAATTTTTATAAGCAGTATGTGTGAATTTTTCTAAACCATACAAAGAAATCCAATAAGATAAATCAATTTCTTTCTTATGGCGGCATAATTGTTTAACTAATTCTAAGTTTTCCAACAATGATAAATGGGAAATAAACTCTGGATTTTCGATCAAAACCCCAGCTCTTTCAATATAGTTTTTTCGCTTACGAATTTGGATATTATCCTGATAAACAGTACCTTTATCCAATTTTATATAACCAGCTAAAGCTTTTAAAATCAAGGTTTTACCTGAACCATTGATTCCCACTAAGCCATAAATATGATGATTTTCAAATGTCAAATGAATATCATTTAGAACAACATTTCCTTTATAGGTTTTAAAACCATGTTCAATTTTTAACATGCTGTCTCTCCCTCCAATACGATTCTAATAAAAATAAAGCTACTATGATAAACACAAACCACCCTATATAGGTCATCAATAGATATCGCACTAAAATTTCCCCTGCAAGAGCCATAATGACAATAACAGATGAGGAGCTATAGAGTTCAATCATTGAAAAACATAGCCAATCAACCAAGACACTAAGAGATACAAAACTTCTGCTAGATTCCAAGAAAGACTTGGTAAGGTTAATGCTACTCCTACAATGCACACAGCTTGTACGATAAACTCTACTAGATAGTGCGGTAAAACGACTTTTCCTATTTTATATTTATAGTCCATGCTATTTTTTGAATGAAAACGAACTAATTCCCTACCTCCATTTGATAAATCTGACAGTAAAAGAAAGGTCATGAAAAAGCTAGTAAAAGATAAGCCTAAAATCATAATTACTCTTAAAAAATTGAAATTTTCTTGTGGGAAGACAGGAAAAGGATATAGGATTTGGTAAGTGAGTAGCTGCTTCAAATCTGTTAGATGGCGATCATTAAACTTGGTCATTAACAGATAAATCATGACACAAGTAAGAACACTTTTACTAATGAAAACAAATCTTTTAATCCACCTCATAAGATTTTCTCACTTTTAAGACTCCATACATAAGCAAAAACGGAAGGTAGGTCAGCGCTACTTGCCACAGTGAAACACCTCCGTAAGCCGTAATCATAAGATTCGACATTGGTACCAGATAAACTGGTAAAAAGCTGTATAAAATTGGTGCTAAGCCCCACAATAGGAATAAATATAAAAGGGCTGCTTTTGGGAAACTAACATAATAATCAACAAGATAGCAGGCAAAGAGTGTTTGAACAAAGAGAGCGCTTGCTTTTATCAAAAAATAATAAAGCAAATAAGCCCATGTACCGCGCGCAAAAATCCTTAATATAGAATGAGGATTAAAATACATTTCTAATTGAGGATATTCCATCCTGTTTATCACTAGAGCAATACCAATGATTACTAGCAATAGTATGGTAAATAACCCAACAATCAATCCTCCCATTTGACATTTTAAAGAAAAAAGCCTACGATCATAATCCCTCTGCTTCCCAATTACATACTTCAGATGACGGGTTTTAACAAAATGATAAATAAAAACAGCAAAGACGATAAGAATAGGAAATATGAAAGATTGGAAAAAATTATACTCAAATAAACTACCCTGGATAGATAACATTGTTCGTAAATATTGTTGCTTGATAGCCGCTCCATCTAGTTTAGCCAAGTCTGGAGCTTTGGGATTAAAAAACAAAATATGTTCGATGGCAGCATGATAAATCATCCCTAAAAATAAAATGGGAATCAGGAACATTGAGCGTCGAAAAGGGAATAACTTATATTTGACCATTTTAGTCTCCTTTTAAAAAACGAGGAAGAAACTATTTCGTAAAAATACTATACTATCCGATTAGTGTGAGTCTGGAGACCAGCTTCCATCAATAAAGAAAGAGCCATCCCAAAAATTTTCACGAGCTAAATTCAAGTTGTAAATATAACCAGCTTGCGCATTATTTGTATAAACTCCACGTTGCCCTGTCCAAGTAAGGTCAACATCACTCCGACGTGCTCCGTTTGAATTTGCCAAATAGTGTTTTACACGAATTTGTGGACTTTTTGAATCTAAATTCACAACATAGTAACTACTATTCATCTTCTGCAAGTAAGAGGTTCCTGCAAAGGCAGGAGTAATCCGAAAGCGGGAAAGTTGACCTATTTGTCTGCCTCTTGCACCAACCAAACCTGCTGTCAAAAGAAGAGTAGCTAGTACAGCTATAAATCCTAATTTACTTTTTGTCATATTATACCTCATTTCTAAAATAGTTGCTTCCTCTCTACAAAATAATATAGCACATAGAGAAAACGCTGTCAATCTTTTTTAGATATTTTTATCACAAAAAGATTTTTGTCAAAACACCCCTCCTAGTTCATTACTAAGAGGGGCTTACCTTATGTAAAATTAAAAAAGTCAAAAACTTGGTTGATTAGCAAGTCGGCGTATTTAGGATTATTTTGCAATTCTTTAATAGCTGTTTGTACTAACTGCACATCATCAGTGATAATGCCATCTACACCTAAACGCAACGATTTTGAAATAGCATTTTCATTATTGACCGTCCAATCATACAGTTTCTTGTCCGTTTGCCACAGCTTGAAAATAAAATTATCATCAAGTGTGGAGTACTCCATTGTATAGCCACTTGCCTTAGTGCGTGGGAAAATGGTATTGTAAGGAAGAATGAAAAAAGTTGGAATGCTGGCATCATATTTAACTACTTTATTGATGACTTTATAATCCAGTGAATGCATTTGGTGGCCATATTGTTTAATGGTGTTCCCATATTTATTCAGAAAGCGATCCATCATATCAGGTGAATCTTTCTTACTGGTTTTTATTTCAATCAGCAAGCGTTGACCTAATTCATTAGCACGTTTTAAATAAGCATCAAAACTCGAAATCTTTGTACGATAACCATTTTCAGTAACATCCAAAGCTGTTAATTCTGTCAACGTCAAATCTTGTGGCTTCGCGTTAACTCCAGTCAAGGCAGATAAATTCGCATCATGCATCATGACAAATTGTCCATCCTTTGTTTCTTGAACGTCCATTTCAATATAGTCTGGCTTTAATAAGGCTGTCTTCTCTAACGATTGAATCGTATTTTGGACACCGTTTGCCTGTGAAACACCACGATGCGAAATCACAGCAGGATTGTTGCTCAACGGAATCTGAAGATAGCTATAACCCTCAGCTGCAAATGCTAAAAAAGCAATCGACATAACAACCCAACGATAGAGTCGATCTAACTTCCTGCGTGCACTGTGACAAAGTCTTTTCTCTGTCAAAAAAGCTACAAATTTAACTAAAAAATAGGTCAACATCAAATAGTGAGTCGTTTTCATCAGCACATAATTGACAACTCCGGTTATAAGCGCAGTTTGATTGGACTGACCGTCCGTATAAGTTTGAAGGCACAATAATGGAATCGTTATAGCGAAAAAGAGTAGAAAACTCTTGGTAACAATCCAAAATAAGTGCCAAGAATAGAACAGCAAACGCTTATGTGTTTTTTCCAAACTAAATCGAACCGCTTCTCTGACGGAGACATTTTCAATCAGAATTTTTGGTAACGCAAACATCAAACGGACAGCAATCAACAGCATCAGCAATACTAGTAAAGCAAGTCCAATTCCAGCTAAAAAGTAAGTATCTCGTAAATAAGACACGATAAAATTCGGAATTAAAATTTTATTTAAATAATAAATTTTCAAGATTTTCCGAATGAACGGAAAAAGCAAAGCAATGTACAATAAAACAAATGCAACTTTGCTGGGACGAACTTGTTTTAAAAGTGAAAAACCATCAGAGACTGTTTTTTTAGTGAATGCAAAAAGTGTATTTCCTTGCTGAGTCAGCAAATTATGAGCACCTAAAAAGAGCAAACCAACCTGAAAATAAGCGACTAGCAGGTTCACCAAAAATAATACAATAAATGCTAGAGTTAGCAACAGATTGCTGGATAGTACCGCTAAGACATTATTGTACGATAAAAATTGATAACCTGTCAGCCTCAGCAAAGAATCTGCAGCCCAGGAATTAAAAGGTAACCAGAGATACTCCATTACCATAAAAATGATAAAAAATAAAAATAAAATTTTATCAAGGTTGTAATACAGCTTATGAAAGTCTAAACGTTGTTTCATCGTTCTCCTTTAACTATCTCATCAGTAGAAGCATAGAGAGGATTTGCTATGCGAATCAAATCTCCATAACTTTTCTTTAATGTTTCAAAAGCAGTTCTAACCTCTATAGGAATTTCTACGTGCGAAATATAGCTTCTTCCCCTTGGTCCATAGCCCGATTCATCATCTGACAAACGATGAATTTCTCCCATCAACAGACTGATATAATGCTCTATTTCCCACATACCGTAAATAGACTGTTTAAATTCAAGCTTCTGATTCTTTACGGTTACATCAGCCTGATAAGTAGCAAAATTGATGATACATGTATCTGGAGAAAGATAGTTCCTGATTCCCGCTTCCATACGCGCCTGCATTGTCGCATCTTGACTAAGAATGATAGAATGAAAATCAATCTTCTCTCTTTTCAGCAAATCCAACAAATAAGTGATGTTGTTCCCACAATTAGTCGAGTGAGATTCCAAGTAATCAGCCGTTAAATTATACCTTTCTTTCAAATAAGCATTAAAAATTTCTGCCTCCGAAAAAGTTTGGGTTCCTATTTTCGGATATTCCTTTGCGACCACTTGCCGAAGAGTCTCCGTCGTATGTCCTGCCCCACCGACAATAATATAAGTCTTTGCTATTCCCTCTAACATAGCCTGCGCCAAAACGTCTCCACCTGCCAAAATACTTCCGCCAAACAGAACCATGACATCAACTTGTTTCAAGTGATATTTCTTTTTCAATGCTAACTGTGTTAATTCTGGCAAATCGCGTTTTCCACAAAAAGAGCCAAGGATATTGATATTGTTTGCTAGTTCTTCCTTTACCATACTTTTCATTCTATAAAAAAATCCCAGTTTCTTCAACCGAGATTCTCATTATCTTCCAAATAATCTTGCAAAGAAGCCCTTTTGTTCTTGTGCTTGTACTTTTTCCTTAGCTTCGTCTAATTCTAATAGCAACGTTTCACGTTCATTCATGGCCTTTGCAGTCAGTTGTTGCTGTTGATCTAATTGCTTATCTTTTTCAGCAATTTGAACATCTTTCACACGCAACTGCTCATCTTTTTTAGCCAATTGAACATCTTTTGCTTTTAGCTGATCATACAAGCGCACGATTTCAGCATTTTTCTCATCTACTAAAATTTCCATGAGTTCACGCTGTTTCACGTCCTCGCTGACTGGTTCATCTTCAAAAATCGTCTTTTTGTAGATTTCCTCCAGTTTTATCAAACCGCTACGCGTTACAACAGTGACCCCTTTTTCATTTTTGTCAGTATCTTCGGGTGCAAGAGTTTTAACTCGATTGTTCATTGCCTGACGGCTAATTCCTAAAATTTCGGCTAACTCGCTGACTGTTTTTTCAATTGCCATAATTTCCTCTGAAACTTTTTCTAGATATAGATACCTAAATCTTATCATATCAAGGCTTAACTGTCAAATTTGCTCTGGATTTTAGGGAATTTCACTGCATTTATGATACAATGAAATTTAAAGATTCCTTACAGATTTATCTAAAGAAAGAGATACTATGAACCATTTTGATACAATCGTTATCGGAGGTGGTCCTGCCGGCATGATGGCTGCCATTTCCAGTTCTTTTTATGGACAGAAAACCCTGCTCCTTGAAAAAAATAAAAAATTAGGTAAAAAACTAGCTGGAACAGGTGGCGGTCGCTGCAATGTGACTAATAACGGTAACTTGGATGACCTCATGGCTGGCATTCCTGGCAATGGTCGCTTCCTCTACAGCGTTTTCTCTCAATTTGACAATTATGATATCATCAACTTTTTTACAGAGAATGGTGTCAAACTCAAGGTCGAAGACCACGGTCGTGTTTTTCCAGCTACAGACAAGTCTCGGACGATTATTGAAGCCTTAGAACAAAAAATGAAAGAGCTAGGTGCTACAATTAAAACACAGACAGAAGTGGTTTCCGTAAAGAAAAATGAAGATTGCTTTATCATCAAATCAAGTAAATGCATGTGGAGCTGCGACCGCTTAATTGTCACAACAGGTGGCAAGTCCTATCCTTCAACTGGCTCTACCGGCTTTGGCTATGAGATTGCTCGCCATTTCAAACATACGATTACCGAGCTAGAAGCTGCTGAAAGCCCGCTTTTGACTGACTTCCCACACAAGGATTTACAAGGAATTTCCCTTCAAGACGTCACTCTCAGCTACGATAAACATGTCATCACTCACGACTTGCTCTTTACCCACTTTGGCCTATCCGGTCCGGCAGCTCTGCGCTTGTCTAGCTTTGTCAAAGGCGGCGAAACCATCTATCTAGATCTTCTGCCACAGATGAGTAAACAGGATTTGGCAGACTTTTTAGAAGAAAATCGGGAAAAATCCTTGAAGAATGCCTTGAAAGCCTCACTCCCTGAACGCTTGGCTGAATTTTTTGTTCAAGGCTTTCCTGAAAAAGTCAAACAACTCACTCCTACACAAAAAGAAGAGCTTCTCAGTATTATCAAGGGATTAACCATTCCAGTCACAGGTAAGATGTCCCTGGCAAAATCTTTTGTCACAAAAGGCGGAGTCAGTCTCAAAGAAATCAATCCAAAAACCTTAGAAAGCAAGCTCGTACCTGGTCTACATTTTGCTGGTGAAGTGTTAGATATCAATGCTCATACTGGCGGTTTTAACATCACCGTAGCTCTTTGTACCGGCTGGGTGGCAGGGAGTATGCATTATGAGTGATTGCTCATATTTTACTATTCAGCTCAAACAAAAGGAATCATAAAATGAATCGACTCGAAAATGTAGAATTTGTTAACATGTGCATGATTTATGACGGAGAAAAAGTTCTCGTCCAAGAACGAGTGAAGTCTGACTGGCCCGGCATTACTTTTCCTGGCGGGCATGTAGAGCGCGGAGAATCTTTTACCGATGCAGTTATCAGAGAAGTCAAAGAAGAAACTGGACTAACCATCTCCAAGCCTCAACTTTGCGGTATAAAGGATTGGTATGATGACGAGGCTTTTCGTTATGTCGTACTGCTCTACAAGACAGAGGACTATTCCGGTGTGCTGCAATCCTCAGATGAAGGAAAGGTCTGGTGGGAAGATTTTAAAAATCTGTCCCATTTAAAGCTGGCAACCAGTGACATGTCTGAGATGCTGCGTGTTTTTTTAGAAGACGATTTAAGTAAATTTTTTTACTATAAAGACGGTGACGACTGGATTTATGACTTGAAGTAGAACAAAATAGGCTAGGAAATTCCTAGCCTATTTATTGCGCATTGGTTCGAACGTAAGCCGTAATCACTTCTGCAGCGTACTGAGCTGTACCTGAACCAAATTTATCAATATTTTCTTTAAACTCAAGATTTGCCACATAGCCTTTTCCGATAGAAGCAAAAACTTCCAACGAGCAATCAAAACCATAAGTTCGGATAGCTTGTAAAAGATTAGCTGCTTGCACTTGATTTTCTACTGCATCTACTTTCAAACCTTGTTGCAGATTTTCTGCTAAATTTCGGAATACTTGATTAAAAGCTTCTGTTACTTGCTTCTCTTGGCCCACTTGCCTACTTGTTGCTTCATCCACAACAGCTTGCCCATATTTTTCGACAGCTTGGTCGCGATAGTTTTGATGATCTTGATAGGTAAATCCAACAAATTTTTCTTGTGTTGTCATTTTTCTTTCTCCTTTTTGCGCTTGAATTGTCTTTTGTAAGGTAGAAATCAAGGTATCTAAATGTTTCCTTTCCTGCTGCAAAAACTGCAATTGTTTGTTCAAGTGAGGCAATAATTCCTGCTCTTGCTGACTTAGCAGCTCTGCTATTTCCTTTAAAGAAAATCCAAGATATTTGTAAAATAAAATAATTTGCAGGCGTTCCAAATCTGACTCACTATAAACGCGATACCCGTTTTCAGACTTTTGCGGAATCAACAGTCCAATTTTATCGTAGTGATGCAACGTTTTAACAGAAATACCAGAAAGCTGCGCAGCTTCTTTGATTTGATACATGATTTCCTCCTTACAATGATGATTATACACCCTGACCTAAGGTCATAGTCAACACATTTTTAAAATATTTATCAAAAAAAGATAGCTGGGAGAAACTATCTTTGTGAAAGAGTATATAAGAGAGCAAGAAAGCTATTCCAGGCAACATGAGTCGCCATGCTATAGTAGATCCCATTTGTTTTCCTAAAGACCCAACCTAAAATGAGCCCAGGAACAAAATATAAGATAAAATCTGTCGTTGACCAGCCAAACTGCACAATATGACCCATACTAAATAGACTAGCAGAAACGACTAAATCCAAACGGAACCTTTGAAATCTCTTTAAGGCTGTCATGACAACGCCTCGATAAATCAATTCTTCCCAAATGGGGGTCAGAATACCCAGAATAATCCACATCCCCCAAAATAAAGCAGCACCTCTTATTGATTGCAAAACTTCATTGATGGCATTTTGATTTTGTCCATGCGGAAGGATCGGTGTTGCCAATGCATTCCACAGCAAATTCATAACGAAACCTGCTACACTATAACCTAGATAAGACCATTTGAATTGCGGTTTAACGATAATCAATTTTTCTTTATGTTTATAAATGACAAAAGTCAATAAAGCCACATGGCAAGCTGTAGCAATTGCTAGCCAAAAATAATACCAAGCATCTGATAAACTTCTAACAAAGTCTAAATGAAACAGCAGCCCTAAACCAGAATAATGAGATAGCCAAATACAGCCTATGCATACATAATATCCTATTGTCTTCTTCCACATAGAGCATCCTCCCTCTATCTTTTATAACATCACATTATGGCCTTTTCTTTGAAAAAGCAGGTGCTAGCTGACCAACCCAACCCCAAACACCATTACCACCAGAATTTCCCCATCCCATATAGATGCCGGGAGTTCCATAAGGGGTACCCGGACCACCTCCAGGAGTGATTTTTGCTAGATTTCCGCCCGTTATTTGTGCTAAATTTTGTTCTTCTAACAATTGAAAGGTTATATTTAATTTTGTATCTCCTTTATTCTATCAAATCTCCATCAAAAAAATTCATCAAAATCCTGAATGGTAGTTATTTTGTCCTGAATGGTATTTTTACCAAAAAAATTCTACTTTAGTAATTGATTGCAAATCATTTCCAAAGCAGAATGTTTATTTGATAGATGAAAGTCACAGATTGTCTAAATGATGCCTCACTTTAATTTCTATTCAGCAATATTCTTTATTGAATAAACTAGAAACATTCCTAAAAATAATAGAACTCCTAATGATACAGCAACATATACTACCCCCAGACTACTTGCTATCCCAACAAGTACTATAGATAAAATTCCTGGTAAAACAATACTGAGCATACTAATCCCAGACTGTACAGCACCCATTGATTGCTCCGGTACTAATCTAAAAACAGATTGTTGAAGACGAGGGCTTAGTATTCCAATTGAAAATGTATTGCCAAAAGCAGCAAGTAAGACAACTAGAAAATTATTGTTCAAAAATCCGACTAAAATCACGAATTCCATCACTTGGCTAAGATAAACACTTGTTTTTGTTGACATTTTTTTCATCACATTGCCACTTAGGAAATTACCGCACACTATACCAATCAATTCAACTGTTGTTAAGATAGCTATGGATTGACCAGTTTCTAAGCCAGCGAAAGGATACTTTATTAACAAAAGCGTCGTCACAGGAATCGTTACATTTATGACAGCTTGATTGATGGATAAAATCCCAATCAGTTTAATAATATTTCCAAGACTTCCTAAAATCTTTAAAGAATCCAGCAAATGTTTCCAAAAATTTTTGCTATCTAAAGCCTGCGTAATTTCAATCTGTTCTTCAAAACGAACAAGATTTGTTCTAATCAATAAGATACCAAAAAACGCAAATAAAAAAGTTAAGGCGTTCATACCGGCAAACATTCCAATATTGATAAAACCAATCAAGGCGCCTCCGCTTAGATTACCAAAGACACGAACTAAATTTGCTGTCGCTTGCTTAAAACCTAACGCAGATGTCATATCATTGTTAATAATTTTTACATAAATAGGCGTTATCATAGCACTTGAAAAATAACCAATCGTATCCGATACAAAATTGATGAGGCAAATAAGAAAAACAGAAACAAGTGAAAATTTTGTCCCGACCAGTATCAATGCTACAGTTGCGTACAGGACAAACTTAACAAACATTAAAACAGAGTACTTTCCAATCCGATTCTTTTGAAAATCCGCTACAACTCCTGTGAATATCTGCATAATTTGCGGTAATGTTTCAGATGTTGTAATCATAAGAATCGCAAGAGGTGCAAAAGCATAAGAAGATACATAATTGATAAACGCTAAGTAAAAAACTGTATCACCAAATGTAGAAATCCATTCATTTATTGAAAGTTGCCTAAAGTTTCGATTTGAAAGAAAAATATTCAATTTCATCCCTCCAAGTGTGTTTCAAACGGGAATTTATTCCCCAATAATGCCCAATAAATTCCTAATGTCCCAATTCCAAAGTCAAAAACATCTTGACGATTATTTTCACTTTGAAAAACTAATAAATGATGTTTATCTCGATAAGAACGTGTTAATATTCTTTTGATTTTTTCTTGCAACTCTTTATTATCATTTAATGCTTAATGTGACTAGTATATCATTAAAATTCACCATTTCTTTAAAATCGCATATTTGACATTTTT
>ERZ773234.347-NODE-347-length-14551-cov-4.360168_pt1 | contig 14551 bp, 7 predicted proteins | sample MGYA00580523_ERZ773234 | MGnify/ENA primary metagenome ERZ773234 (study PRJEB29015, sample SAMEA2738167) | human oral metagenome | biome: human oral; feature: human-associated habitat; material: saliva | place: China | collected 2262 ...
TGTACGTGCCGGGTTCGCGGAACTGCATCTCAACGAACCCGCCCTGCGCCGAGTCAAGATCGAGCGCCTGCGAATGCCCACCGGTAACCCCGTACGGGTCTTTACCGCGCCGCAGCAGGTAGCCGCCCTCCTTATACACCGTGTCGAACTGCGAACCAACCACGTGGAAGCTCATGCCCTTTGACGGCCCCGCCGCCATCAGCCAGATACGCACCCGCTCACCCTTCTTTGCCTCCAACGGCTGGTTGATGTACTGGGTGGCGTGCCCGTTAAACATGGTGAACGTGGGGGTGCCCGCCGCGATACCCTCGGACGAAACCTCAGTGAGCTTATTGCCGTTCTCCGCAGTCTGGCCCGTGTCGCTCAGGTACGTCTCGTTCTGCACCAGCACATACTCGTGGTCCACCGGGTCCATATCCTGCGGGTCGATCACCACCGCCCCGTACATGCCCGAGGCCATGTGCAGGCTCATGGGCGTAGTCGAGCAGTGGTACAGCCAGATGCCGGTGCCGGTCGCCTCAAAACGGTACACCAGTTTCTCACCCGGGGCGATGGTTTTCATCGTATTATCGGGGGAGACCATGCCCGCGTGGAAATCAAGCGAATGCCCCATCGACCCGTTATTTTCAAGGGTAATCTCAAAAACGTCACCCAGTTTGCCGTGCAGAATCGGGCCCATATACGAGCCGTTGAACGTCCACGCCTTCACATCCACCCCGGGGGCGACTTCGCGGTTAAGCTCCTGCACGTCCATGGTTATTTTGTGCACGGTCTTCCCGTCACGCTTCTCACCCGCAGGTACGGGCTGCAGCACCGGGTCACGCCGCTCATAGCCCTCTCCGGGGGATGCGTGCAGATCAACGTTCCCGTTCTGGGCCGTCATCACATTCGACCCCGAACCGTTCGCCCCCGCACCACCGCCGGAGGCGCCGCCCCCGTGGTGCCCATTCGCCTGCAGGTTAGAGCCGGTGGCCTTCACATGGAACAGCATGCCCTGCTGGCGGTGCCCGGCAACAGAGCACCAGCCCTCAGAGTCGGCAGTAATCACGCCAACATCCACGCTTTTCGTCTCACCCGGGTTAATCGTGCCGGTCTTAGCGCCGTTATTGAACGTCAAATCGTGGGTCATGCCCTGATCCTCGTTCGTCACCTCAACTACCAGGCGGTTACCCACCGGCACCTGCGCAGTGTCCGGGGTGAAACGGTAGTTTGAGGTGGCCTTCACCTTCACCGTGGTGGTCTGCCCCGTGCCGGTCGCGGTTGAGCCGCCCATAAGGTTAAAGCCCACCGAGCTCGGATCCACCGCAATACCCAGGGTCAGCGCCAGCACCACCGCCAGCACCCCGAACAGGGAATGCCGGGTGTGGTTCACCGGCTCAGGCTGAATCCCAGACCCGTCGAAAGAGGGCTTCTCACCGCGGGCGCGCGCAGCCATCATCTCCTTGCGGGTATTCACCGACGCCTTCACCCCGCGCACCATACACGGCAGGAACGACGCCAACCCCAGCGCCCCCATCGCCGAGACCGTAACCTTCACCCACGAACCGGTGAGCGTCGTCGGAAGCATAAAAACAATCAGGCTCAGGTTAACCACTGTCACGCGTGCGGCCGCGAACCGGCTGAACTCCTTATTGGAGGCGCGCACCACCGCCGGGCCGCCGCCCATACGCTGCGGCAGCAGGTAGCTCATGGCCCCAAGCAGCACCTGCAGCAGGAACCCCGCCACAAACACGGGGGTGACGGCGCGCATATCAAGCTCAGCGAACGGGGTGCTGAGCACCATGAACGCGGTGGCGAGCACCCCCAGCACCAGCCAGATGAACCCCGCCCCCACCGACATGGGAGGGAACTCGCTGGGCCGTTTCGTGCGCATAGTGCGCACCATAACCACCGCCACCATCAGCAGACCCGCACAGTAGACGAGCAGGCCCGCCCCGGCGGCAAACCGCGCCCCCGGTACGCCCCCAAAAATCGCGCTGAGCGCCGTCACCAGCACACCCGCGATCATTAGCTGCAGCGCCCGCACACTAATACCCAGGGCGTTCTCCACCATTTTGGTGCGCAGCATCGTCGGCCAGAACGTAATGAGAGTGCCGACCACGGTCACACCCACAAACCCGAGCACGTTCACCGCCTCGTGAGCGAGCAAAAACTGGGCGTGAAGAGTTTTCTCAAGGCCCGGGAACGCAGTCATCGCCCCCAAGGCCGCACCGAACGGCAGCATGAACGCGGCCGCAATATAGAAGCGGATAGTTGCACCAAACCGGGACGGCAGCGCCTGCTTCACCTGCTTCAGCAGTGCAACACCGTGCCAGGTGACCATCGCCCCCACCACGCTCGCCCCGGCCAGCGTGAGTATGTACAGCGTCGGCAGCTGCTCCTGAAACACCATGCCCAGCATGAGCACCACGATGCCGGCGTTAAGCGTGAAAATACGCGTGACCTGAACCCCGCGCGCCTCATCCGGGATTTTGATTTTCATCAGCGCCTCAGTGAAATGCTGACTCCAAATCAGGATAGAGTTCGTAATCAAACCCAGGGTGACCATGTGCACGATCAGCCAGCCGCCATTAGGAATAAACCGGTGCGTCAGCAGGGCGGCAATAATCCCGAACATCCAGTACGACACAGGTTTAGAAGCACGCCGGTGCCACGTGCCGCGCCCCGATGCGCGCCGCGCGATCTCCTCAGTCGTCAGATTCGCACCGGGGGTGCCCTCCGGGCGGACGCCGATCTGCAGCCCGCTGCTGCCGGAAGAACCCAAAGGCGCAGACCCCGGCTTAGGCCCGGCCGCACCCCGACCGTCCGCACCATCAGCGCCAGCGCCCGCAGACCCCGCACGCTGGGAATCGTCATAGTGGGTGTTCTTACCCTGTGCACCGCCGCGTTCAGGCTCGTCGGCGGAAGGCCCGTTGAGTTTCTCGCTCACGCTACCGCTCTTTCATTCGCTGTGTCCAATTACCCCCATTATATTGCGCCACCTATACGAATTTTAGTGTCGGTGACCTGTGCTACATGACGTAGAGGAACGGTAGAATAGCCCCTATGAAGTACCTGTCCCTCGCCCCCTTTGCCGCACTCGCAGCCATCATGCAGGCGATCACAATCTACTCCTACGACCAAGACGCCATGGCGGTGGCAGGGCAGATTTTCTTCCCCGTCCTCTTCACCCTCATGGCGCTGTACCTGATGCTCAAAAACCCCGGAGGATCAGCGAAACTCACGCTGGTGATGGCGATCGAGCTGGTCATTTCGGCGCTCACCTTCGTCGGGTCAAGCCAGAAAATCGCCGCACTATACCCCTCCATCATCGTGTACTATGTGGCCCTGGCCGCGCTCGCGCTTGAGGTGGCTGCGCGCATCGCCGATACCCCCAAACGCGCCAAGGCTTCCGCCGACGGCAACGACACCCCCGAAACTGACAGTCCCGCAGCGGAACAAGAACACGACAGCGCGGGCGAGCACGACCCGGACGAAACCGCACTAGACAGCGACAGCGCGGCGACCCGCCCCACCGAGGAAGACACGGACAACACCGCAGCGGGCGGCCACGACGACTCCAACACCGCAAAACCCGCTGCGGCAAAACCTGCCGCTTCCCAAAAAACCACCCGCACCGGGATGCGCGCCGGGCTCAACCGCAAAGCACCCGTACGCCGCGGCAACCGCCTCATAGCCACCACAAAAAAATCAGACAAACCCACCACAGACACGGACTAACAGGCCCCTGCCGCCCCGCCGCTGCACACACCCTCGCCGCAACCAGCGGCACCCCGCCCAGCAGCAGGGCAGAGCCCCACCACAAGACCCCCGCACCACCGGGGAACACCCACACCCACACGTCCACACGATAGACTGGGACAAACAGGCAACAGAAAACCAGCCACAACCGCCGCGCCCGGCGGGCCACAACCGACACCACGCGAAACACCCCCGAGCAGAAAGACCCACCATGACCACAGCGCCACCCGTGCAAAACCCCACGCCAAACACCACCGTGGCAGGCAAAATAGCGCTCGCGGCACTCGCCCTGACCGTCGTCGGCTGGCTCATTTACATCGAATTCACCGGCGGCCTGGACTTTAACGTCTACCGGCTCGGGGCCATGACCATCTTCGACAACGAAGGCATGCACAAAGACCTCTACGCCCGTGACCTGCTCGACTACGGTGCGCTTAAACTGCCCTTCACCTACCCGCCGTTCGCGGCGCTGCTCTTTGTGCCGTTCGCGTTCCTGCCGTTCGGGGTGGGCGTGGGCATCATGTACACCATCAGCATTGGTGTGGCCTGGTGGATGGCCACCCTCATCTACGACTACGCCACCAGCCGCGGCTACCACATCCCCTTCCAAGACAAGCTCGGCAGATACGGTACTATTGCCGTGCTCACCTTCATCATCATCCTCTCCGGGCCGTGGCGGCGCGGGCTTGCGCTGGTGCAGGTGAACCCCATTATCCTCATCCTGGTGCTGGCTGATTTCCTGCGCCCAGCCAAGCGTATCCCCCGCGGGGCGCTGATCGGTATTGCTGGCGGTATTAAGCTCACCCCGCTCGCGTTCGGGCTTATCCTGCTGATGCGCAAAGACTGGCGCGGTATTTTCACCCTCGGCGCCTCCTTCGCGGCGACCGTCATTATCGGGTTCATCTTCCTGCCCCATGAGGCTCTCACCTTCTGGACAAGCGCCGTCTCGGACCCCTCCCGCGTGGGCAACATTAACTTCCTTGACAATATCTCCATTCAGGGCTGGCTCATGCACCTGGGGCTGCGTGACCCGCTGCTGAAGCCCGCATACTACGGGCTGGTGCTCGCCACCATCGTCCTCTTCGCCGCGCTGCTGCACCAGCTGAACCGCCGTAAACTTGTACTCTCGCAGGTGGCGGTCGGCGGGTTCCTGATGGTCAGCATCTCACCCATCAGCTGGTCGCACCACAACGTCATGTTCCCCCTGATCCTCATGGCGCTCATCGTTGATGCGTTCCCCCGGTTCTACGCGCACCTGCCCGCCTGGGCCAACCGGGCGGCGCGCATCCTCACCTGGGTGGCCCTCATCGGCCTGTACATTTCGCCCATGTGGCTGGGCGCCTCCCTGTGGGGCAGCTTCAGCGACCTCGACAATATCTACCAGCACGCCCTGCTGTTCTCCACCGTGCCGATCCTGTGCCTGTACCTGGTCATGATCACCTGGGCGGTGGCGGCCCTAACACCCGCCGTGCGCACCGCAGAAGAAGACGACCTGTTTATCGCTCCGCCCCCCGGTGCGGCACCCGAGACCCAAAAGGGGTAGCCGTTGAAAAAACACCCCGCAGCGTTTATCCCGCATGCCCTGTTCATGCTCGCGGTCATCTACATGGTGCAGTACGTCATTAACGACGGCGGCAACGACCTGTACATTTACCGTCTAGGGGCCGAAACTATCGCTGATGGGCCCGGCGGGCCCGGACTGTACGAGGTGAGCCTCGACAACTACCCGTTCACCTACCCGCCGTTCGCCGCGCTGCTCTTTATACCGTTCGCACTCATGCCCAAAGAAGTCGGGATGGCCCTGATGATGCTCATCACCGCCGGTATCGCCTGGTGGCTGGGGTGGGTCATCACCAGGTACGTGAGCAGGCGCGGGGTGCGCATCCCCCTGTACGAACACCTGGGAACCGCCGGGTGCGCCTCAACGCTGGCGCTGCTGATCTGGGCGAGCGGACCGTGGCGGCTAACCACCCATTTTGGGCAGATTAACGCGGTCATCCTGCTGCTGGTGCTGGCTGACTTCCTGCGCCCGGCCACGCGCGTCCCCCGCGGGGTGCTGATCGGTATTGCTGGCGGTATTAAGCTCACCCCGCTCGCGTTCGGGCTTATCCTGCTGATGCGCAAAGACTGGCGCGGTGTTGCCTCCGTGGCGGGCGGTTTCGTGGGCACCATCGCCCTCGGGTTTTTGGCGGTGCCGGGTGAGGCTGCCTACTACTGGGGTGTGGCGGTGCGTAACACCTCCCGCATTGGGGTGACCGCGTTCTACGATAACGTGTCTCTGACCGGTATCTTCGCGCACCAGGGTGTGCCTGAGCCTATCGCCACGGTGCTGGTGGTGGCGCTGTCCCTATTCCTGCTGGTGGCCACCGCCGCCCTGATGCGCCTGTTCATCCGCGCGAACATGGTGTTTTCCCAGGTGGCGTTGAACGCGTTTTTAATGCTCCAGATCTCCCCGATTAGCTGGTCGCACCACAACACCTGGTACCCGGTTCTGCTGGTTGCGTTGTGCCTGGAGATTTTCCCGCTTATTATGCCTGCGGCACGCCCGGTAGTGTACGTGCTGAGTGTGTTCGCGAGCGTGATCGCACTGGTTGGCATGTATATTTCCCCGTTCTGGCTGGCGGTGCTGTTCTCCCCGAAGTACTCTTCGCACGAGATGATCTACCTGCCGCAGGGCGGCGCCGGGCTGGTGGCCGGTTCAGCCCCGTACGCCGCCATGTACCTGGTGGTGGCGTTGGTGTTCCTCACCTACTGGGCGCACCGGGCAGCAATTGATGCGCGGGTGGACTCGGGCCGGTTCCGTGCACCCGAACGCCCCGCACCGTAGCCCTCCACACGCCCGCTCCCAAGAGGGCACAGCTAAGGCCCGTCGTGCATCACGACGGGCCTTAGCAATCAGGGCACCTTCCGGTGAGGCGACCGGGTGCGGGCTACTTGGTGTTCATGCGCCACCGGGCGTAGGGCGCCTCAATGAACATGTACACCTCGCTGCTGCTGTCTTCCCACTCGGTGGTGCTCTTCGACGAAGCCATGCTGGTGCCAATCACCGAGCCTTTACCGACCGCATCCAGCCTGAAGTGGTAGTAGCCGTTATTGTCGGTGCTTTCGCTGTTCACCTCAAACGAGCTGGTGCCGCCGGTGTAGGTGAAGGCGTAGTTACGTGCCCGGCCCTCAATGCTCTCACCTTTGCCGTACTTCGGTGCGGAGGAGGCATCGTACACGCGCACCGTCCACTTGCCTTCGCCCTCAATCTGCAGCTTGCGGGTGGTTTTGCTGGTGGTGTCCATCCAGGCGGAGCCGGTGATCGTGGAGCTCACGCTGCCGGAATCACGCACCTCAAAACCGCTGGACTGGTCTTTGTCAGTTTTACCCGCCACGTTCAGCACACCCCGGTTATTCTCGTTTGCGGGCACGGACGCGGGAGTGAACTCGTAGTAGACCAGCGCCTTCGAGTCGTTGCCGTTGGGCTTTTCGATGTCGATGGTCTTCTTACCCTCACCCGTGTACTCCTTGAAGTCGCCCGAGGGCTTCTTCAGCTCGGTGGAGTCATCCGAATCGGAGGATGAGCTGCTGCTCGCGGACGAGGAGCTGCTGGAACTGCTTGCGGCAGGCTCCGCGTTGTTCGTATTGTCGCTACCGCGCGGTATGAACAGCACCAGCGCCAGGATCAGCAGCACCACCAGCAGAATAACGCCCGCGATACTCGCCAAACCCAGCGGGGTGGAGAAGAAGTTCTGGTTCCCGTTATTCGCGGTGAGTTTTTCACGCAGCGTATTCACGGCCCCGGCTGCCCCTCCGGAGGCTTTCTTGGCTGCCGCGCCACCAGCCGCAGCCGCCGCAGGTGCCGCAGCATTTGCGGGGTTAAACTGCACGTTATTCTGGGTGTTTCGGGCGTTCTCAGCCGCGAACGATGCGGGGGTCACGGTGCCGGGTGCTGGCGCGTTCGCGACCGGGCCGCTGGCGTTGCCCTGCGTACCGTCAGCCGGGGTGGCCTGCACGTCGCGGGCTGTCAGTCCGGTACCTTGCGTCTGGCTCGGCTGGGACTGATCGGCTGGGGGCTCTGCCTGGGCCTGCCCCGCCTGCGGGTTCTCCGGCTGGGCACCGGGTTGGCTTTGCGGGTCATACCCGTAGCCGGTGCCTGCCATATCCTGCCCGTACCCCTGGGCGGTGTCCTGGCCGTAGCCGGAGACACCGTAATCCTGGCCGTAGTTCTGCGCACCATCCTGCCCGTAGCCGGGTGACTGCGCCGCGCCGGGGTCGGTGCCGTACGAGGCGCCCTGCGCTGGTGCGCCGCCCTGGTTCGCGGAATTCACGGGAGCGGCACTCTGCTGGTTCGGCAGCGGAATCTGCGAGGTGTGATCCGCCAGCTCGGGGTTAATCGGCTCCGGCAGGATCGGAGGAACAGCCGGTGCTGCGGCATCAGGCGCCTGATCGGAACCTGCCCCAGCGGATGCTGCGGGTGCAGCAGCCGGTGCCGCGGGCTGGTTGGTGGGCTCTTCTGAGAGCCCGTACCCCGAAGGGTCCGCCGTGTATGACTGCTTGCCGGTTTCACTAGCTGCCACATGCGACTGTGCCGCACCGGTACCCTCGGGGAAGGTCGCTGCGGGCAGAATAGAGGCCGGTTTAGCGGCCTCATCCGCGCCCGATGCCTGCTGCGCAGCGTCAGTTAGCCCGTAAGGCTCCTGCTGGGGTCCCGGTTCAGGTTCGGGGGTGTGAGACACGGCCTCCTGCTGGTGTTTCCCAGCCTCATGAGCTTTAGCGTCACGAGCCTCGACACTATACTCCTGGGCACCATACTCTTGGGCACCATCGGTTTCGGTGCCGGTGTTTTCGGTGCCGTGTGCCTCAACACTGTGGTCTTTAGCGCTGTATTCCTCAGTGCGGCGGGACTCGCGGGGCGCATCCTCAGCCTCTTCTGCGGTATCTTTCGCGGCGTGCCGCGGCTTTACCTGGGACGGCTGCTCGGTGGAGGGCTCCTCACCCTCGGCGCGGGCCTCATCATCCTGGGTGGTGTGCTGGGCCGCGGCGGAGGTGTCGTGGAACTCAATCAGGGGCGAGTTCACCGGCGAAGGCAGCGCATCCTCATCCTCAGACGCGGTACTTTCAGCATCCTGGACCGAGGGTGTTTCCTTCGGCTCGAACGGCTCATCATCGTCAAGGGGAGAAAGCGCAATAGTTGCCGCGTCTGCGGGAATATTCGCTGCGGTATCCACCGACGAGGCGGTGGTAATGTCCGGTGCCTCAACGCTCGCGCCGAGCATCCGCTCACCCTCATACACGAACGGTTGGGCGTTATCGTCCTCAGCCGCTTCGGCTGCCCTGCGGCGGCGCTTGGGAGGCTCGTCACCGCCCATAATGTCATCGGCGGAGGTGCGGATTGCCGCATCCGACTCCTGCTCCTGCACCGCAATACCTTCAGGCGGGGTGGGCAGAGGCATAATATCGTCGGCGCCCGCACCGCTGAGGGTGGGCCCCTGCCGCTGCTGCCGCTCGCCCGTGTCTGCCTGCTCTTTCTGAACCTCATCGGCGGCGGGGCTCGTGGCGGCGTGTTTTGCGGCGTGCGGTGCCGCACCGTCAGCTTCCTCAGCTGCCGGCGTTGTGTTCTCAGCGGCACCCTGGGTGTTCTGTGCGGGCTTCGCCTCGTCTTTGGGCTGTTTCTTCTTCGGCTGAATCTTAATGAGCCCCTGAGTGTCGAGGTTTTCGTTCACCTCAATACTGATGTGCTCACCGGGTGCACCCTCGTTTGATGCACTTATCTCCTGCGCCTCACGCACCTGCGCGAACCGGCGCAGAGCGTTCTTCACGGGCTCGGGTTGCTCCAGTTCTTCGGCTGTGGTGGCACCGGTGCGGGTATCGGCGGCGGGGGTGTCTTGCTCGGGGGAGGTTTCCTCAGAAGAAATGTGTTCAGCGGAAACCTGCTCAGCGGCACCCTTTTCGGTGGAGGAGTGCGCGTACTCTTCGTCCCGTGCAGCACGCCGCGCAGCCCGGGAATCACCAGAATCAACCGTATCCGTTTGGTTTTCCTCGGTCTCGGGGAGTGGTGCAGGGGCAGCGGCGACCGGCTCGGGCGAACCGGCATGGGTGCCCTCCTGCTCGTCCGCACCCGCTGCGGGAGTAGCCTGAGCGGGCTCATCCTTCTGCAGTTCGCTCTTTATTGCATCACCAACGGGGATGCTGGGGGGAGTGTCAGCTTCCTGGTGCGCGTCAGCGTCAGCGGTTACCTGCGACTCCGCCAGCTCATCTGCGGCGGGGGAGCCGGCAGTGCTCTCACGCTGAAAATCTGCGGGCTCCGGCAGGGTAGGTTCGCCGCTAACAGGCTGGGCGTGCCGGGGCGTGTCCTCGGCGATCTCGGCTACCTGCGGCCCGCTCGTGGACTCACTAGCTGGCTGGGTGTGCGCTGCCGAAGCGGCGCTAGCCTGCTCGTCCTTGGCATCAGCTGTGTTCTGCTCAGTCTGCTGGGCGGCTGCGCGCTCGGCGGCCTGCTGAGCCATGAACTGCTCGCGGGCGGCCCGGCGGGAAGTCGGCTGGGGCATGTTCTCGGGCATACCCGCCACAGCCTGCCCACCGTTAAAACCGTTTGACTGCCCTTCCACTACCTGCGGGTGTCCGCCAGGCTGCGGCTCGGTGGTGTTTGCCGGGCCGTTTGGCTGCAGGCGGGCGCGCTCAGCCTCGTAGTGTGCGGCATGAGCCTCACGGGAGGGGTGCGAGGTGGCCTGCGCCATCCTGAAGTCATCATTAAGCGGGTCAAAAGAGGTGGTGCGCGGCTTCTGCTCTTGCCCCTGTTCAGTACCGTTACTGTTCTCCGCGGTCACCGTGTCGTGTTCGAGGGTGGAATGTGCAGGTGCGTTATGAGATGCAGCGGTATCGACGGTTCGCTCTGTGCCCGCCTGCTCCTGTATAGGAAAACTGCCGGTGGCGGGGCCTGCGGGACTATGCTGCGCGTGTTCCTGTGGGGTGGGGGCAATAACCGAGTCGTCACCCGCTAGAGTGTAGTCGTCGCCAACGTGTGCTGGAAGCTCATCCATGGGCTCCTCATACGCCGTGCCTTCGTCGTTGAAATCGGCGGAATCGGTGGGCTCCTCAATCCACAGCTGCCACCCGGCCGGGACCGGGCCCCACGCGGGGTCGGGGCGCCAAGTGGGGGTGGGTTTCCAGCCTTTGGGGGGTTTGGGCCAATTCGGCGGCGGATTAAAAATCAGTGCCATGAGAAGCCTTCCTTCTGCCCGCGCCACCCCCATACCCGGAAGCGATGGCGCGCACAATCTAAACAAGAGAAATACGGTAACCATAGAATTATGTCATATTTACCGCTAAAATACCCTGTAACAGTCACTTAGACAACCCCACGGCGCAACGTTGCGTGAGCATCGAAAAGTTGCAGGAGCGGCATAGATTATGAGCACTAATTCGTCGGAGCCCAAACGGCACCCCGAGCACAACCACCACGCAGGCACAAACCAACAGAGGCCGCAGGATACGAGGCAAAAATCACCTAAATCATCCGCTACTTCCCCAGCCCCTGAGACCACCTCAGGGGTTACTGATGTGCCCTGGAGCAGCTCCAATACCGCTGCTCAAAGCGCCGCGAGCACCGCCTCGGGTTCGGGCAGTGAGCAGGACCCTGTCCAGGCGGCCCCCGTCAGCCCCGGGGATGATCCTCGGCCGGTGTCGCAGCTGCTTGCCCTGCCGCCGCTAACGGACGCTATTAAGCAGGTCTCTAAGAACCCCGAGAACCCACCGGCGCACGGCTCGTATGCGGTGCCCGTATATAACCTCGACCCCAGTCTCACCTCCGATATGTCGGCCTCTGTTGAGCGTACCCTGCCGTACCACCGGTTGGCCTTTGCCGACGGCCGTTCCCGCTGGTTCACGCCCCTGCTGGAGGGCCTGATGGCTCTGGTGGTCTATGTGGTTCTGGGTGTTTTATTTGGTGTGATGACGGGCCTCATACTGCGCGGCCGAGTAGGCGATAACTTTGAATCCTTTGCCAGGAACAATGTGTTGGATGACCCGTTGGCCATGTTCCTCCTATTCGGTTCAGTTGCTCTTATATTCCCCGCCATACGTGTTGCACGCCTGATTTTCGGTCCCCGTCCATGGGGCCTGGTGCACTCGGTGCAGCGCCGGATCCGCTGGTCGCTTCTGCTGACGGCGCTGGTGGTGGGCGCCTTCTGCTATGGGCTGTACACCCTGCTGACACTGATGCTGGATGGCTTCTCATCCATCGGTTTCCACCACAAGCAACCGCACGAGGTTGCCTTCTGGCTGAACATGGTGCTGCTTCTTGTTCTGGTGCCATTGCAGTGCTACGCGGAGGAACTGGTATTCCGCGGCTACCTGATGCAGACCATCGGCCGGTGGCTCAAGAACCCGGCGTGGGCGATCCTGCTCCCAGCCCCCCTCTTCATGCTTGCCCACGACTACGACCCGTGGGGGCAAGCCTCAATAGTGGTTATGGCGGTACTCGCGGGGTTCCTCTGCTGGTACACGGGCGGCTTAGAGGCAGCTATCGGCATGCATGTGATGAATAATATAACAACGATGGCGATGGGTATATTCGCGAACACGGACCCGCTTCAGATGCAGAGCAGCGGCACCCCCACCGATTTCGCGATGGTGCTCGCCACCGAGGTTCTCTACACGGCGGCCATCTGCTGGTTCACGCACTACCGCGGCTACCTGCGCACTGCCACGTTCACTGTGCAGGATCCGAAGCAGAGCCACGCGCCCGTGCAGTTCTCGCCCGCCCAGGCCTCTCAGGGGCACTCACCCCAGTCGCCGGAGCAGCCGAAGCAGCAGGGGAAGTAACCTCCCAAAAAAGCTCACGGTGCGGTGTGCCGGTGCGGGCTGAGAACCCACACGGGCGCACCGCACGCATCATCTGGTGTTTCCGGTCAGAGTCTCTTCACACGGGGTAAAGCAGCGTTTCTTGCTTTTACCTCGCGTGAAGAGGCTTTTTAGTACCCCAAAACTCTCGCGTGAAGGTAGGCTTAAAACATGAGTGTAGACGCAGTGAAAAACATCGAAGACCTAGCACAGTTCGTTGAGGACTCGCCGGTTTCTTACCTGGCGGCGCGCACCGTGGCGCGGCGCCTGCAGGGGGCCGGGTTTACCGAACTGACCGAGTCTGAGACGTGGCCCGACTCCGCCGCGACGGGGCGCCATTTTGTGGTGCGTGACGGCGCGATTATTGCGTGGGCGGGCGGGCGTCAGGCGTCTGCGGCGAGCGGCTACCGGGTGCTGGGTGCACACACCGATTCGCCCGCGCTGAAAGTTAAACCGAAATCTTCGCTCACGGTTAAAGGCTGGCACCAGATCGGTGTTGAGAACTATGGTGGGGGGCTGCTGAACTCGTACCTTGACAGGGAGCTGCGTTTGGCGGGGCGGCTGACGGTGCACGAGGGCGGCACCCTGCGTGACCGGTACGTGTGCACGCCGCCGCTGGCGCGCATCCCTCAGCTGGCCCCGCACCTGGACCATAAACGGAACGAACTGGTTCTTGATAAACAGTTCAACCTGTACCCGATTTGGGGCATTGACCCGGGGCAGAACGATGTGCTCGCATACTTGGGGCGGCACACGGTCGATGAGGGCGGCGACGTTGACCCCGCCACCGTGGTCGGCTACGACCTGCTGACCGCCGATTCTCAGCCGGGGCGCCGGTTTGGGCAGCACGGCGAGTTTTTTGCCTCCGGCCGACTGGATAACCTGTCGTCGGTACACGCGGGACTGTGCGCGCTGGAGCGGTATGTGGCCGATAACGCCGACGAGCACGCATCCCACACCGTGATGCTCGCCGGGTTCGACCATGAGGAGGTCGGCTCGGAAACCCGCAGCGGCGCGGCTGGCCCGTTCCTGGAAGATGTGCTGGTGAGGCTGTCGGCGGCACGCGGCGAGAACACGGAACAGTACCGCCGCTCTGTCGCCTCCTCAGTGTGCCTGTCGGCGGATGCGGGGCACCTGCTGCACCCGAACTATCAGGGCCACCACGACCCGGTGGTGCAGCCGGTTCCCGGTGCCGGTCCGCTGCTGAAGATTAACGCGAACCAGCGGTACGCCACAGACTCGGTGGGCGCCGGTATTTTCGTGGCGGCATGTAAGGCGGCACGGGTGCCGTATCAGGAGTTCGTGTCGAATAATAATATGCCGTGCGGTTCCACCATCGGGCCTATCACCGCCGCCCGGTTGGGGATGCGTACCGTGGATGTGGGCGTGGGCCTGCTGTCGATGCATTCGGCGCGCGAAATGTGCCACGTTCACGACATGGCGTACCTGACCCGCGCGGTGGAAGGCTTCTACCGGTTACAGGGTCTATAACCGGACTGCTGCATAGCGGGACGGCGCAGGCGGCGGCAATGACGGCACAACATAGTGCATGGTTTTGGCATTTTTGTAATGCTCCCATCCTTACAAAACAACCGAAACCGTGCACTATATGAGTGCGTGGTGAAGGATTAAATACTTATGGTAACCGGGGAAGCATATGACGCCGTAAGTAAGCAGCAAAACGAGGAGCTTCAGCTCTTTCAAGTGCCCCGCATAAGTCTGCTTCACCATATTTCTTAATGAAATATCTTTCTTGGAATAAATATATTTCTGCGAGGTCTGTAGACGACAATGTGAGGGATTCTTGAGTTGACCTACCGAGATGCGGTTCCACAAAATCCATCAGAAGGTCGTCAGTGCTGATAGTTACATAGGGTAAGGGCTCGTCGGTATTTTCGCTCGTTTCCCAGTAATCCAGGAGAGCTTTGTCGTTGGTGACTAAGTAGTCAATATTGTGCTTCACCATTGCTGCATGTATATGAAG
>ERZ773234.351-NODE-351-length-14493-cov-5.315418_pt1 | contig 14493 bp, 18 predicted proteins | sample MGYA00580523_ERZ773234 | MGnify/ENA primary metagenome ERZ773234 (study PRJEB29015, sample SAMEA2738167) | human oral metagenome | biome: human oral; feature: human-associated habitat; material: saliva | place: China | collected 2262 ...
CATTTCTTTTGACAATCGAAAACACTTCTGCTATAATGTATTCAAATTAAACAAAATAGGAGAAAAGATATGAAGATTATTTCATTCAATGTTAAGGCTGGAGGGGTTGGGAAATCTACCCTATGTTTCAATACTGCTTGTTTACTTGCAGAAAAAGGATATCGTGTTCTAGCTCTAGGAACTGATACAAACATGAACCTTACAAAACGTTTTGTAGGTTACTACGCTAGAAAACATGGTTTGAGCCAAGAGCAACTACTTTCTGAAATCAAACCAGAGAATACGGTTGAAATGCTTTTTCAAGGTTTACCGTTTGCCCCTATCAAGATCGCTGACAATATCGACTTGATAGCAGAAACTACTACGCTATATGGTTTAAAGAAGATTGTTGAACCTTCTCTTATTTACTGGTATTGGGATAATGAGGATTTTCTTAAAGAAAACTATGATTACATCCTTATTGACACACACAATGATGATGAAATTCCTACCAGAGCAACTTACGCAGTATCAGATATTATCGCAGTTGTTGTTGATGAAACTAACAAAACCTATGACATCATACCAGTTATGCGACAAAACCTTGCTGAAATCAAGAACAAGAACCGTGATAGGAACGGTAGTTTAGTAAACGCTAAGATTGTGTTGCTAGGAAATCGTTTAAACACTCAGAGTGAGTTAGGGAAAAGAATGATAAACAAACTCAACAAAATCCGTCGTGAAGTCCCAGATGCTTGTGCAGGGTACATTGAAGAACGGACTGCTGTAAAGAAAGCTGAAGAGTTGTATCTGCCCCTTACGGAATTTAAGAAGAAAGAAAAGCTAACTGCAAGCCTAGAACGTTTCTACCGAGAAACAGAGAGAACTCTACTAAGGTTAGTGGATATGTAATATCCATAGAGTGAATAATAAGTGGATAAATAGTGTACTATTTATGGATACAAAACGAACAAAATATATCCATAAAATAAATAGATGAAAAAGGAGAAAATCATGGTAGTAGATAGACCAGCAGGATTTCAAACAAGAGAAACTAGCGCACCAGTAAAATCAAATTCTTTTGATAGCTTAGACATTACTGATAAGTTAATGACAGAACAAAAAACCGCACTTGGCAGAGGAATAGTTCAAAATGAACCAGAGCCACCGATTGTAAGACCGAAAAAAATCCCTGCCTTACACTTGAAACCAGATGAACAAATGTATGACGATATGATGACTATTATGGAATTGTTAGGTATGAAAAACAACAAGACCTTGACTATCCGAATGGCGCTATCAAATTACCGACAACAACTAGAAAGAGAAAGAGATAGTCGCTGATATACAAAATGGATATACTCTATCTATAAAGTGGATAGAGTAAATTCACTAAATGGATAACTGTTATCCATTTTATAAATATCAACTATCCATTCTTGAAATTGAAAACAGATAGGAGAAGAAGCATGATGTATGTAGTTCCCAGTGTAGTGTTACTCTTTACACTCATTGGAATTTTTCAAAAAAAAGTCCGTATCGGTGCATTGGGAGTAGTAGTTCTACTCTATATGCTCGCCCTAGTTTTTGAAGTTATTTTTTAATCAAACAAACGAAATCCCATAGGCTAAAATAGGCTTGTGGGATTTTGTCTATCATAGCTTGCAATTTATAGTGGGTAGAGGTTAAAATATAACATATAGAATAAAATAAAATTTAGGAGATATTATGCTACCCTTAAAAATCATACAGGAAAAACACCCAAGTGCGTCTTACTTAACTAAAGACAAAAAACGTATCCGTGATATTGTTGTCGCTAACAAGAATAAAGGGGATGTATTTTGGTACGATTACAGTAAAAAAGATGAATACAAACTAGAATTTATACCAAAAAACTTGGTTGCTGAAATCAATGACCTATCCAGACCATTTATAACGGATACGCGACCACAGACATATCGTGATAACATTGCCAGGACAAAAGTATTTCCAGCATTGGTTGAAAGCGTGATTGAATCCATGCCTACACCACACGAAACAGACGATAGCAAGATTGTCTTTAAAGACTACCTTGTTTTAGTTCCTCTAAACCCTATTTACGCTGAACTGAAAGTCTATGTCCCTTCTGATAAAGCAGGTATGCTTAGAATCCCTCGTACTAACATAAGAGATATGGTAGGGCGCTATGTAAGTTGTAAGATTATCAACTTACAACGTTGTGTATTGCCTAACTCATATGATACCAAAACGATCTGGAACAACTTCTATGCTGAAGGCAGCATTGAGAAAGCCGAGCAACTAGCGTGCGCTGATATTAAAGCGACAGTAGCAGAAGCACAAAAAGGCGAAGTGAAAAACAATGTTATTCTCAATCAGAGAGTTATCGAGCGTATGAAAGAAGAGAAAGCTGAGATCCTTTCTCGTACCTATAATGGAGTTATCGCTCAAACAAGCAATCGTGGTATCTACGTTGTTTCTACTGAAAAGGAATATCATTACTTTACTGTATTTATTCCTAGAACAAAAATTAGTTACTTATACGAATCAGTAGTCCCTACTGCATCTTTAAAATTCAAAATTGGTGAGCAAATCCAGTTCAAAATTTTACCAGAACAGATTTACTTACAAGGTGGAGGACTGGAGAACCAAATCGTCGCTGACGCTAAGTGTTTAGAAGTTCCACCAAGAGAGCGTATTCTTAGATTGATTGACGAGAATAAGATAGTGGGAACAACTCACAAGGCTTATGTAGTCGCTTATGACGTTACACGTGGACACAGAATTGAGTTTGAAGATATAGCAGGCGCAATTGTCAAACTTAATGCTAACGCACCAATTACACCAGACTTTGTGATTAAACAAACGCCTATCTTTGTTAAAGTTGAAAGAGCAAGAAGAGTTCCTAGTCCAGAGAATGATCCGAGATATACAGTGTACTGTTCTTATATCTCGGATGCTGGAACAAAGGAAAAAGCAGTTAGTGCGTTCGAGTTCTAATTAAACCAGAAACGAAACAAAGACTTTGTTTCGTTTTTTTGAAAGGAGTATCATGGTACACAACATTTTTTCTTGGATAATATTATTTTTCCAGATTGTCCCTTGGATAGTAGTAGTGGTAGGATTGTTAGTTTGGTTTATCAACCGACAAACCACGAATATCAAGTGGAAATATCTATCATCCCTTTGGGTGATTATCGCTTTAATTGTCATTTACTTGTTTAGGTTCATACCTTTACTAGCTATGTCCTATCTTGAAACTATGAAAGTCAGTTCTGGTGACGCATCGGAAATGTTTAAGGGGATGCTCACAGTTATCCAATTCTTGATAGTTGCAGTTATCTGGAAATTTGCTCAGATACAGTCAACTATATTCTACTATCAGCAAATCATAACAGAGAATGAAAAGCATAGCAGCGGACTTCAAAGACGGTTCTTTCTTTTCGGAGGAATTGCTTTAACCGTATTGACCGTAGGCATCATTGAAATGCTTAAATTTATTTTTTAGAAAAGAGGCAAGATTATTGAAATTCATTCTAAAAAGACTTCCATATTCAATAAATAGAAAGGCTAGTTTTGACTATGTACTTGTCGCTTTGAGAGGTACACTTGCATTCTTTTTTGTAGCAAGTAGTGGACTAGCATTATTCTCTTTAATCACCCTTATTTTTGGTTATACAATATCAGACACTTCTTATAAGGCTTTATTTTTCGCTCTACTGGCTTTTACAAGCGTTCAGCTATATCTGGGTATCTGGCACACCAGGATAACGAGCAGGCAAGTATATGAACCTTTTAAGCGTCCTAATAAGGTCAAGAGAGTTAAACGTGTTGAGCTAATGACAAAGGGGTTGCTTGCTTCTTTTGGAGGGGCAATAATCGCACAATTAGGTTTGATCATTTTGACGATTAGCAACTACATTTTAAAGACATTATCAACTACTTATCATTCAGCATCACTCTTCAGCACACATAACGAAACATTCTTAGGTTACAACAACCAGGAAAGTTTACTTGCTTCACCAATACCATTTATATCTCCAGAATTGTATAATGCAATCCTAGTGATTACACCTGTATTTATCTTAGTTATTCTATATGCAAACTCTTATATTTTTGATATTAGAAAGTATCACAAATTAGTCGAACAATGGATAAACAGACGCTTTTATAAAGACGAGTGTATCGAACATTTAATCTTTGACACAGAAGCTAAAGGAATGTTCTCATTGACTATCGGTATTGATTCTGAAACGCAGTCGCCAGTCATCATGGAACCTAATACTCTTTCATTAAATACTGGTTTTTTTGGATTGATCGGTACAGGTAAATCATCATCACTTGCCAAGCCTATTACTGTATCATTATCGGAAGATTTTGTCGTCTATCTACGTGAGTTTTCTAGGTACGTTAAAAGAGCTAAGAAGCGAGCAAAAAGATTACCGCTTTCTGATGAAGCAAAGAAAATCAGAGAGAAAGAAATGATAGAGGAGTGGTTTACAAAAGGGTTAGGTAAAGACCTTGTAAGTGGTTTTTATCTAAACGAACCAACAGGGGACTTAGTGAAAGATAGTCGCTTTGTTTTAGAAAAGGTAGGGATACCTAAAAAGGCTATCTGGGACATTGATCCGTTAAATCCTTACACAGATGCAATCAATATCTTTGATGCAGATATAGAGATGGCATCATCTCTTGCTGCAGACCTCTTCAGAGATTTCTCGGAAGGGAATAATAGTAGTGGTAATAGCTTCTTCCTTAACTCAGAAGAGGCACACACAAAGAGCCTTGTAACACTTCTGATAGCCTCATCTAAAGTACCAGACCTAGATATCAATAAACACTTAAATGGAGGTGCACCGACCTTCTCAGAGTTCTATCAACTACTTACAGATAACAACTTTATATTCTCACGTGTCAACATTCTACGAGTAATCTATCAGAAAGAATTGAGAGATTACAATAACTGGAAAGCTGACTATGAAACAAGGTACGAAAAAGCCTTTGACGAGTGGGTAAATTCTGGTAGAGATAAAGAACTTTTCAGAGGAAATCAACCACTAGAATTATGGAATGAGGGGCGAGAGTTAGAAGATAAATTCTCAGAGATTAGCAACCTAAAAAGTTCGATTGATTATTTCACTAATTCATACTATATCGACCAGAGAACTAACAAACCAACCTTTGGCTTTGACGCGAACATCCAAGGTCTTGTGGCAACTATCCGTAGGCTTGCAATGGATAAACGTGTCAGACGTGTATTCTTTTCTCAATCAACTAAAAACATTGACGTATTATTGAAATATGGAGGGGTGTTATTAGTCAATTCTGCATCCGCTGAATTAGGTAGAAACAATAGTAAAATGGTTGCCCAGGTTGCTGAAATTATCATGCAAAGTTCATCTTTTAGACGACTACCAAATAAGTATTCTTTATTCCCATATATTGAGGACGAAAAAAATACTTTCTTAATGCCGAGGGATAGTGATTTTCTTGCTCAAAACAGAAAATTTAGAACCCCAGTTATACATTTCTACCAAACTTATGAGCAAGCTGTTGCCAACGTAGGAGTAGAGAAAGCAAATGCACTTTTTCAATCTTACCGTAACGCATTTATGTTCCAACAACAAAGTCCAGAAACAGTAAAATACCTAAATGACCGAGCAGGTAAAAAGTGGGTGTTGACTTCTAGTTTTCGTGGAGCAGAGGGAAGATTGTTAGCTTCCAATGACGATAACAAAGAGCAGTTAAGTGAAACAATCGAAGAGGTTGAACAAATCACACAAGCTGACGTTAGCAAGCTAGAAGAAATGGAATTTATGGGTATTATGGTAGTTGAAAACGAGGTAAGTGAACCTATGAAAGTTACCTCATTCCCAAGTTTCAAAATGCCTATTTTCACAGACAAAGATTACCAACCAGACTTTGATATTTCCAAGAAGAAAGACAAAGAAGTTTTTGAAATCTGGCAAAATTGTGTTGATGAATTTTATATCGAAAACATCAAAAAAACATCTTACTATGAAGATGATTTCACACCAGAAGAGTGGCAAACTTTATTGAATGTTATCAACCCTATCAATCTATCTTTAGCATCTTTTGACAACCAAGACGAAGAAGAAAATGCCTTTGCAGTAGGAGAAGAAAGAAACAACTATTCTAAACAAGACATCGGAAAAAATAAAGAAATAAAAGATGAAAGAAAAGGAACTACTACGGATTTATACAAGGCTTCAAAATCTGAAACTTTAGACGGAGAAGAAGTACAAACTGACGAACCGACAGAAGTAAAAGAAGTTATTCCAGAGGTTACAAAAGAACAACCAAAAGAAGAAATCAATCCAGTTGACAGGATACAAGAAATTGATAAAACTATCCGGCCAGAGAAACAAGATACAGTCGCTCAAAACGTTCAATCTTATACCGACTTAACAGAAGTGGTAGAAGAAAAAGAAGATATGTTTTAAAAAATAAAAGCTAGTGATCTATCACTAGCTTTCTTTGTTATCCTTGTTGATTTTGGTCTTGCGATTTTTGGTTTTTAATCGCTTGTTTTTTATTCTGAACATCCTTAGAAATGTTCTTTAGAATATCTTCAACAGTTAAATCTTTATTATCTAAATTGATAAGTTGCGCATAGGCTTTACCAATTTTCAAAAGCACACTTTCCTCATACTTTTTACGTTCTTGTTTAGCCTTTTCAATCTGTTGTTGTAGCTTTTGAATATCATTATCAAAAGTATCTAAAGACTTAGTTTTTACCGCCATGATTTTTTTCTCCTTTCTTTATGACTATTTCATTTTATCATAGTTTTTCAAAAAAGAGAAGTTATGATATAATCTTAGAAAAAGCACCAAGAAAAAAAGAAACCTTTAGAGGTTATATGAGAGCATCTAAAACCTTGATACAACTACTTGTATCCAGTTTTTCAAGTTCCCCGACAAACGTGTTTCTCAAAAAAAGAAACCTTGACTGCCTATATAGAGTGGTCTAAACCCTTGATACGACTGCTTGTGTCCAGTTTTTCAAGTTCCCCGACAAACGTGTTTCTCAAAAAAGAAACCTTTAGGGGTTATATGAGGGCATCTAAACCCTTGATATAACTTCTTGTGTCCAGTTTTTCAAGTAAGGGGACTTATGTGGTAAATTTTGGTTGTTTTTAATAAAAGTATTGATGAAAGGATAAAATTAGTGGTTAAAAGTATGTATAGTGGAGGTAGCACGGAGAAGAAAATAGAGCATGTGCCTAAAGATGCGATTGCTTATTATCTACCACACCCAAACGGAAATAAGAAAGTGTTTTTTACCAAGGACACACTCTTACTTATGTATCATCTAGTCCGTCTAAAATTCTTTTCAAGAGAAATGATTTTAGATCAGTATTACATCTTAACAGGTAAGGAATTATATAATGACGCATTGTATAATCTGATAGGAAATAGCAGAATGCCTATCTGTTATTTTAAGCCTAGCTATAATATCGGTTGTACTAAATTCATGTATGTTCCTACGGTATTTGCGACATGGCTATTGGATATCATTCAAGAGATACCAGAGCTTGCTGAACTGACAGAGGTAACAGAGTTTAAAGATTCACATTATAGCCTCATGACAAATAAAATGCGAGGGGGGACTTACGGTATTAAGAGTATCAACATTCATGACTTGAATACTCGTAAGCTGACACTCAAAATTGGTAGAAAGATTGTAGAGCAGTCCACGGACTTTTTACCCAGAGAATTGAATATCACTTGTTTCTTCCCTACCAATCCGAAACTCATATCACTTGTACCAGATGCAGTAATTTTTGTAAACGGCCAGAGGTATTTTATCGAGTACGATAGGAACACAGAGCAGCACTATAAATTGCTCGGAAAGATAATCGGATATTTTGAAGAGAAGTATTATAAAGGCGATACAATTTTCTTTGTGTTTGCGAATATATCAGAGCCAAAAGATAACCGTCTGCATAAGCGCGTGGTGAATTTTATTGACAATTTATATACCGTACCTTTTAGAGATAGTGGTTTTTCTTATTATGAAAAAGCACAAGGGAATAACGTGACCTTGTTTGCTCTTCCAGAGATCAATGCACTATCCCAAATCACAGAGGTTATCATACACGATTTAACGATAGACGATAGTCCGGAAAATGAAAGATTGTTAGAGAAGTGTAAGAGTGATGATATCTTACCTTATGATGTAGTATCGGCTGAACTAGTAGAAGATAATGATAGTCCATTCTCTTTAATCTTGACTTACATAGATGATTATTTTGATGAGAAAAAAATGCCACTTATAAAATTAAATTATGGTGACGTTAGCAACCATGATTATTTTGAAAAACTCTATGAGAGATATAAAGACGAATATACTATGGTTGGTGTACTTTTTTCTTCTGAGATTACAAAACAATACTACCAGATGCCTCACAGTGATTTTTTCATGGAACTTTATATCCGATAATTTCTATCATAGTGTAGAACTCGTTGCAATTTTTAAAAATATCCGATACAATGTATCTATAATCAGAACAGAAAGTAGGTGATGATCGTGGTATATCTTCACAGATTTTTAGGACAATGGTTAGACAAAAACCACTCTTCAGATAAATCCTCGATTATCCGAAAAGCATTGTCTATCGGTAGTGGGATTGACGAATATCTAAAACAAATAGAAGTGCGCAGACGGTTCACGCTGGCAGTAAATCAAGACCGATATTTTTATACCGTACCTAAAGAAATTGGAATCGGAGATACCAGGGCAGATAGGTATTATCGTTTGGAAATGAGAGGGTACGAAAACATAGTATCTAACACCGTCTTTTACGGTAACGGAACATCTATTCTAGTCAAGGCCTTGTTTGAGGGCAAGGGAGAGATAGAGCGTATTTATGAATACGAAACACTCGACCTATTCATAGAGGATTTAAGAGAGGAAGTAGCTATCACAATTAGTTGCACCTACAAACCTTGTTATGTTATTGCTAGTGACTTTGAAGTGTTTCGACCAAAGCTAGAATTAGGTAACATTTATTGTCACAATCCTCACGCGCCAAGGTATCGTAAACCTATCACGGAAGTAGAGATTTAAAAAGAGAAAGAGACTTAACTATGACTACAAACAAATCAGCAAACGCAGCAATCACAAACCATGAAGAGCAGGAAAAAGTAAACTACTTATCTATGCGCTTCCTAGATATTCTGGAACTACCTTACAAGGAGAATAAGCGAACAATCGACATCACGTGTCCTTTAGAAGATAAGAACGTTATCGTTACAATCTCAGTCAAGGGACTAGACGAGCAGGGGACAGTACATCCTAGTCATGAGAATAAAACACTTATGGATATGATTGAGTTATTGTCTGAGCATCGTGCGCGTGAAATCGACGTAACTGTTCCACGGTTGAATGGAGAGGTAGTAGTAGCAACTATTAAAGTCAGCATCAAGGAAAAGACAGTCGCTTAATGAAATAGAAAAAGCAGTGAATCAAGATCACTGCTCTTTTTTTATTTAAAAAATAGTATTCTGTTTTTCTAGCTTTTCTAACAACTCTTTTAAAGTCATTTTTTCTGTACGATAGCCTTTTAGACTTTCAATACCCTCTTCGTATTCTTTCAGTATTGCTTGATAGTCCTCTTCATCTTCCAGAGCGTCAAATTCGATAATCTCTTCTCTGGTAGGACGGTCAGCATCTACATAGTCCACGATAAACTCACAACTATCATTGTAGAATGATTGGTACTTAGCAAAGACCATGAAATCATCACCGAATAAGTCTATATCAGCTAGACATTCTTTGATTAGTTCGTCGCTATCGTAGGAAACCTTAATATCATCAACAGACCATTTTTCTTTCTTAGCTAAAGTCTGGAAAGCTTCCCAGACATCCTCTAGCGTTTTGTTTGTAGGTAGAATACCATAGCAGATATAATCAGTCATGACCTCAAAAAGATTGTCGCTATTATCAAGTTCACAAGGCACTTGATATGCTGGGTAATTTTCTTGCACCTCGTCCTTGTATCTTTGGGAAATTTCTTCCCTAATCGCGCGTGCTTTTTTGAGATTGTCAATAAACTGTTCTTTTGTCAGCATCTATTCACCTTTACTTTCCATTCTTATCAATCCACGTTTGCACCTTGATAAGTGTTTCAACCGTGATATTCTTAAACAAGCGTTCCTTGTTTCTTAACCTGGTGATCGTTGATTGAGATACACCAGCTTCCTTTGCTAAACGATAAGCAGAAACAGTCTTATCCATTAAGACTGCCTCTACCTTAGTAGTATCTATTTTCAAATCATTCCCCCTTGTTTTCTAGTAGTTCTGGATTTTCATAGACATTGCCAATAACTTTGTAATATTGTAGAAAATCCTTCGTGATATCAATTCGATAAGTGCGACTTAGACCTTCACCGTACCAGCGAGCATTATCTTTGTCATACTTAACAATGAAGGTATATTCTGTCTGTATCTGATGATGCAAGATATCGCCATCAAAAACTTCTGTACCTTCCTTGTCACACAGACCAGTTGACTGCATGAGGTATTCATCTGGAATTGACCGACATTTTAAATTTCTGCATGGAAGTCCCTTGCTTTCGTCCAAATAAACATTGCCACCCCAAATAATCAATTCATTATTATAAAACATCTTTTGTTCATGTGTATCCCACGCGCGACACTTCAGTATCATTTTTCTTCTCCCCTTAATAAGATCTCGTTCAATCATTGTCTGGACTGCCAGTTTTACTCCCTATAAGAGTTATAAATTTCAATAGCTGGAATTGACTCATTATCAGTTGCAGAAGTAATTATCAGATCGCTTCTCACTTCTTTCTGAAGTTCTAGTAACTCCTCTATCGAATTGATTTCGATAAAATGCCCCTCTGCACCGTTCGGAAAATCTCTTTTTATTCGACCTTTAGATGTTTTATGATTAACTCCTTTAGAAAGCCAAGCGCCTTCTCTACCAGAAAATCGCTTATCAAATTCTTCAAATGTCGAACACATTCTAACTTCTCTTTTTGTGTACTTTTTAATTGTGGTATTAGGAATTTGTTTTTCAGTATCTCCTAACGTGCTTGTTAATAAAAATTCCATCTACTTAACCTCCTTGTCTTCATAAAATTCAACCTTTGCAAAGTGTTTAGGATTTATCGTAATGATAGTTTCAGTAGGCTCAATCTGTTGTAATTGGAGATAGTTTATATTACCTCGTTCAAGCCATCCCAACATATCAGCTATAAGCTCACAATTTTCCTTTACCTTAATTTCTTCTTCAAAGTAAGGATTTTTCAATACTATCCTAGTCATGTACTATTCCCCCTTAATCTTCTTCATTCATGATTTCATTGAACTGTTCTTCGTCAATAAGACCTCGTTCAATCATTGCCTGGACTGTCAGTTCAATCTTAATCAGTCTGTTTAGTTCGTTGTTTGGTAATGTTGCCATAACTACATCTTTCATGTTCTATCCCCTTTAAAATAATTTCAGTTGTTTTCCATAATCATTAAGTCTTTCTTGAGCAAGGTGAAAAATGCTCCCATCAAGTTCACATCCAACATACTCAAAGCCTAATTCTTGGCAAGCAATCAAGCTGCTTGCTGAACCGACATGAGTATCTAGTATTTTATCACCTTCTTTTGCGTAAGTTTGAAGTAGCCAAAGATAAAGATTTATCGGTTTTTGTGTTGGATGGATTCTAATTTCATTCAAGGACTTATTCCCTTGTTGTATATGGCCTTCAGAGATTGATTTACCTTGCATCATACCATTCCACATATAGCGAAATAGGCGCGTGCTATCATGTAAGCTGCAGTATGCTATCTCACAATCTGAAAAACTTGATTGACCATTAACCTTGTCCCAAACAATGCGACCAGGGCCAAAAGAGTAGTCGAAGTAGTTCACGCCCCAAATGATTTGATTTTTTGAAACTCTAAATAACTCATCGAAATAATCTTTATTTGGGACTTGCCATTCTGAAGTTTCGCCATAAAGCCTATTGACTCCAATCTGACTGACTTTTCGACCATAGTATTTTCTTTTTTCTGGGCCAGAAAAATACGGTGGATCTACAATAGCTAAATTAAAATAGTTATCAGGATATTTTTTCATAACATCCATACAATCTTCGTTGAAAAATAGATTCAAATTACCACCTCTATGTTCCCCTTTTAATTTTTAGTATTAAAACCGTACTCACGGTCTGTTGCATTGTATTCAGCTATGTACTTACTTTCTAACTCCAATAAATCCTTTTCTGAACCTTCTTTCAGTACGTCTATAACTTCATACGTCCAATCTGTTATGTCACTATCTTTCATTACTTCATGGAAGTAGCTATCAGATTGTGCTTTGAAATGTTGAAACCAGCGAAAGATTGGATGATTGACGGTCTTGCCTATATATACTCTACCTGTTTCTTTTTGGGTTATCTTATAGATAAAACCAACTAGCTCACCTTCGCGATAAGTTCTTGTGTCTTCAGCAAGTTTGTCAGCGTAATACTGATCGCTATGTTCTTGGCAACAGAAGTAGAGGTTGCTATGACCGTTGTTTTTTAAATCAATTCTAGTAACTGGATTTAAACCACAGTATTTGCATGGAACTGGTTCAGTCCAATAAGTTTCCCAATGTTCAGCCAGTTCATAAATGTTGACATAAAATAACTCACCTTCAACAGAACGTTGAGGAACTTTCTCAGAAAAGTATTCTGGGTAGTCCTTTTTAATCTGATCCAATACGTCTTTTTTAGTGTCTAAATCATAGTACAATTTACGCTCTGTTTGTTCTGAATAGAAAGCATCTTTATTGTACTTTCTATGATTTATCCTTACAAACCAATTTGCCATGTTCCCCCTTATCCTTTCTCAACTAGCTTCAAATTCCTTTTGGTAAAGAGAGTTAATCTCATTTTCTACCTTTAGACGAAAAGTAGTAGCTTCAAGGGCAATCTGATAGGCTCGGACTGCCACTATGATAGCTTGTTTTCTTTTATCTTCAAGGACGTACTTCTTAATCAAAGCACGCGCCTTATCCAGTTCATCAGAGGTATCTGTAATAGTGACATCCATATCCTCTAGTCTCTTGTCTGGATTGTAGATAGGCTGACAAAGGGAGTAGGAGAGGTCAAATTCTTTTTCGACCTCTTTTGTTTCTACTGAGCCAGATTTTAATTTGCCCTCTATCCCTTTTAGACTAACCCAACTATTGACCGTTATCAGCACTTCAGCAAATTGGTTGCTTTCTAGGTTTTGTCGGATTGCTCTTTTAGCATCTTCAATGGCATTGTGTACCATAGTTTGTGTAATCATGATTTTACCTTTCCTATTTTTTCAAATTCTTCTTGGTAGTGTTCGTTAATATTTTCTTTTAAATCTTTGATATATCGTTCTTGAATACGTCGCCCTACTTCATCCTTTACAATGTTTTCTGTTTCTGAGAGTAGTTGGTATATCTCACTAGATACTTCTCTTGCAAACTTAGTATGACCTTCTATAACAAACTTTTGAACTAGCGCTCGTCCTTTATCAATTTCAGTAGAATGTTCATCTACTACAAACTCTAGTTCTTCTAATCTAGTGTGGTGTTTTTGACTATCATATCCGTCATTGATATTTTTCACATATTCAGAAAGGAAGTGGTAGTCCTCGTCACGTACTCCTAAAGACTGTTCTTTTAAAACAAACCAAGATAACAGTATATCGTGGTGAGCAATTCTCCAATCTTCGATAGACTGATTATTTTCTAAGTTATAGCCGATAATCTTCTCAGCTTTTGAGATATATTTTTCAATTTGAGTGAGTAGCACTTCCTTTTTATAAAGAACATTGATACGTTTTTTGATTTTGTTTAGTTCATGTTCTGATTTATCTTTTGATAAAGCAAGGGTACAAAGTGGGTGAAGCAAGTCATATGAAACAATATTTACTTTGCCTTTAAGAATATACGTTTTTAACAAGGCGCGTGCTTTATCTTTTTCATCAGAGAGGATAGTTGTTGTGATCTTAGCATCTTCTAATTGAGTAGTATGTTTTTTACAATCATATGCTTCGCTTACCGACTTAATGACATTAGAAGTAGCAGCGTAATCTTCTTTTACCTTACGATTCTTTACTTTAGTAAGATAAATCCAGTCTAATGAGGCTAAAGAAAGGGAGAATAAGTGTTCTCTTGTGTATCGTTCTTCCTCTTTGACACTATCATCTATGCTGAAAGCGATAATCTTTTCGACAATTTTAATAGCTTCTTCGATTGATAGTGGATGGTCTGTTTGTTTCGTCATGTTTAACTTCCTTTAAGGCTTTCGCCTTTCCTTTCTCTATATACCTATTATATCATAATGTATGACATACGGCAATTATTTTAACGGTATTATCTTAATTATTTTTATCTTTTTTATGCTTGCCATGAGGGGAGAGGTATGATATACTAAGAGAGTAAATATTTATTTTTTACTTTCAAGACTATCGCTATGATATGTCTGTCTGGACAGGTGTCTGGATAAAAACTT
>ERZ773234.352-NODE-352-length-14477-cov-2.901955_pt1 | contig 14477 bp, 14 predicted proteins | sample MGYA00580523_ERZ773234 | MGnify/ENA primary metagenome ERZ773234 (study PRJEB29015, sample SAMEA2738167) | human oral metagenome | biome: human oral; feature: human-associated habitat; material: saliva | place: China | collected 2262 ...
GGGGTGGCATAGATATGTGATGCCGCGACAAGCTCGGGGCGGAAATGGTCGTACGCGCCCTGCAAGAGGGCGCGTCGGTCATTCATGTTGGATCCAATGGACAGCACAGCTCTCATCACCCCACCACCCGCAGTGCACTCGCTGCTTTTTTGCGGGATCGGCGCGCCACAACAGCGACGTCGGCAAAGCTCAGGGGAATCGGAGCCTGGGGTTTATGCAAGGTAACTTCAACGGCATGGAGTTGAGGATACTCCGCCATGGCAGAATCGGCGATGTTCGCGGCGACGGTTTCAATAAGGTCACACGAAGGTCCTGAGACTATAGTGTGTGCCATATGAGCAAGGTCCGCATAATTAATAGTCAAATTTAAGTCATCTGTGCGCGCCGCTTCTGCACAATCCAACCAACATATAAGGTCAACGAGAAAAGTCTGCCCGGTGCGTTTTTCTTCCTCAAACACACCGTGGTACCCAAAGCATTCCAATCCGCGCAGCTCAATACGATCAGCCATGAGGTGCCTGCCCTCCCGCAATGCCACCTTCGCGCCAGGCCTGGGCAACATCCACGGCATCGCGGTTGCCTGCAACATCGTGCACACGCACCGCCCACGCACCCTGCATGGCAGCCAGGGCGGTTATGGCAAACGTCGCGGGATCGGCGGAATGTTCGGCAGTACCTGGCAACGCCATATCCAACATCCCACGGTCGGTGCGTACCGCCTGCAGGAAACGCTTGCGGCTCGCCCCCACCAGGATCGGAAAACCCGTGCCAACAAACGAGGGAAGTGCGTGGAGCAGAGCCCAATTGTCTTCGGGGGTTTTGGCGAACCCCAGGCCCGGATCAAGGATAATCCGCTCGGGAGCGATGCCCGCCGTCACGGCGCGCTCGACAAGGCGACGCAACTGCGCATGCACCTCATCGACAACATCTCCCTGAATATGCGCTTGACCTGCAGCGTCACCATACTCTTCGGCCTTCCAATGCATGAGGCATACGCGCTGGCCACTGTCGGCCATCACGGACAGCATGTCTGGGTCGGCGAGGCCACCAGACACATCGTTGATGATCTCCGCGCCCGCTTCCACAGCGGCAGCAGCCACCTTGGCCCGCATTGTGTCCACGCTGACCCGCACTCCCGATTGCGCGAGTTCTCGCACTACGGGAATGACGCGGCGCTGTTCCGTCGCGGCGTCGATACGCTGCGCACCTGGGCGGGTGGACTCCCCGCCGACATCAATAATGTCCGCCCCTTGAGTCAGGAGCTCACGAGCGTGATCGACGGCCACGTCCTGGTCGAGGTAGCGGCCTCCGTCGGAAAACGAATCCTCCGTAACATTGACAATTCCCATGACCATGCAGCGTGCCATTAGTGACCTCGAATCAACGCCAGCGCCTCAGCACGTGAGGACGCATTTCTCTTAAAACCACCACGAACAGCCGAGGTTGTGGTCATGGCACCCGGCTTGCGGATTCCCCGCATAGCCATGCACAGATGCTCACACTCGATCACCACAATCACGGCCTGTGCGCCCAGCTTGTCCACCAGGGCGTCTGCAACCTGGCTGGTCAGACGCTCCTGCACTTGCGGACGCTTAGCAAACAAATCCACCAGACGCGCCAACTTGGACAATCCGGTCACCTGGCCGGACTCGCCCGGAATATAGCCGATGTGGGCGACACCGAAGAACGGCACAAGATGGTGCTCGCAGGTGGAATAGATAGGAATGTCCCGGACCAGCACCAGCTCCTGGTGATCCTCCGAAAACGTCTTATTCAACACGTCCGTCGGTTCGGTGTGCAGGCCAGCGAACATTTCCGCATACGCGCGAGCCACCCTTGCCGGGGTTTCCAGCAAGCCCTCACGGTCTGGGTCCTCCCCTACCGCGATGAGCAACTCGCGCACGGCAGCCTCGGCGCGCTCACGATCAAACACACCGCTAGGCATGATCGTCCTTCTGGTCCCGTGAAGAATCGCCGCTGCCGTACTCGGGGCGTTCCGGGTATTCGGGCTGCTCATTGTCAGGTAGTCGGAAACCAATGATCTCAGTTGGAGCTGAGCTCGGTGGGTTTTTTGCAGCGTGACTACTCTGTGTGGGCTGGTCGCCGTACGTATCGGGCACACCCGGACCGTAGGAGTTCATCCCAGGATGTTGGCCGCGCGGCTGCGGCTCTGGTTGCGCATGCCTGCCACCATCTGAAGGCTGCGATGGTTGCGCTCCCTGGGGTGCACCTTGTGGTGTGTCCTGCGGAGATTGCGGCGATTGCGAGTCCCAGCCGGGCACAGTCCAGTCCGCTGGCGGCGGCGTGCCACCATAGGTGGGCTGGCCACCCGTGTGCTGGGGCCCCCGAGAACCACCAGAACCGGGACCACCCGCGCCATTGTTGTAGTTACCTGGACCATTGCTGGTGCCATCTCGACGCGTCGCTGCATCCACCGGCGGCAAGGGCATCAGCCCCTGAGCTGCGCGTTCCGCTTCGCGACGGGCGCGAGCAGCCTTGGACGCCTCCAACAGAGAAAAACGCTTCGGCGGCTCTTCGCCACGCTCAATGGCCAGTTCCGTGGGGGTTTTCACCGGTTCGCGGCCGATTTGCGCAGGGAAGTAGGTTGCCTCGTTGGGGAATACTTCCACACGTTCGCGCTGCGGCATGCCTTCGAACAGAACCTCCAGGTCGGGGCGTCGTAACGTTTCCTTTTCCAGTAGTTTCTCGGCGAGTTTGTCCAGCACGTCGCGGTTGTCGCGGAGGATGTTGTATGCCTCTTCGTGTGCCTTGTTCATCAGGTACCGCGTTTGCTCATCGATGGTTGCGGCAACAGCCGGGGAGTAATCCATCTGGTTCCCCGCACCACGTCCCACAAATGGGTCGCCTTGCTCCTCGCCGTACTTGACTACGCCCAACTCTGGCGACATGCCGTATTCGGTGATCATGGCGCGGGCAATCTTGGTGGCCTGCTCAATGTCGTTGGAGGCACCTGTGGTGGGCTGGCCAAACACCAGTTCTTCGGCGGCGCGGCCGCCCATGGAGAACACAAGCCTGGCAAACAATTCGGCGCGGTTGTACATGCCTTTATCGTCTTCGGCTGTCATGGCATGCCCGCCGGTACGTCCACGGGCCAAAATGGTGACCTTGTACACGCGCTCGATGTCTTTCATCGCCCAGGCAGCCAGGGTGTGGCCGGACTCGTGGTAGGCGGTGACTTTCTTTTCGTGCTCGGAAATGATCTTGGAGCTTCGGCGCGGGCCACCCACCACGCGGTCAGTGGCTTCCTCCAACGCATCAGCCGTGATCACATTTCCGCCAATACGGGCGGTGAGCAGCGCGGCTTCGTTCAGCACGTTTTCCAGGTCCGCGCCGGACATGCCGGCGGTGCGCTTGGCCAGGGATTTCAGGTCTGCATCATCGGCGAAGGGCTTGCCCTTGGCATGCACCTGAAGGATTTGTTCGCGGCCTTTCAGATCCGGGTTGGTCACCGGGATTTGCCGGTCGAAACGCCCCGGACGCAGCAGGGCCGGGTCCAGAATGTCGGGACGGTTGGTGGCGGCCATGAGGATCACGCCTTGGCGGTCTCCGAAGCCGTCCATTTCCACCAGCAGCTGGTTGAGGGTTTGTTCGCGTTCGTCGTGTCCGCCGCCCATGCCGGAGCCGCGCTGGCGACCAACCGCATCAATCTCGTCGACGAAGATGATGCAGGGGCTGTTTTCTTTGGCCTGTTTGAACAGGTCACGGACGCGGGAGGCACCCACACCGACGAACATTTCCACAAAGTCCGAGCCGGAGATGGAATAGAAAGGTACGCCTGCCTCACCGGCCACGGCCCTGGCCAGCAGGGTTTTACCGGTTCCGGGTGGGCCGTAGAGCAGCACGCCGCGCGGGATTTTCGCCCCGAGTGCTTCGTAGCGGCTGGGGTCCTGCAGGAAGTCTTTGATTTCGTGGAGTTCGTCCACGGCTTCGTCCGCACCGGCTACGTCGGCAAACGTGTTGGTGGGCATGTCTTTGGTGAGTTCCTTGGCGCGAGATCCACCAAAGCCGAACATGCCCATGCCGCCGCCCTGCATGCGGTTGAAGAAGAACATGATCAGGCCGAACAGGATGAGCATGGGCAGCAGCATGCCCAGCATGGAGGTGAAGAAGTTCTCGCGGTTGACCTTTGTGGTGTACTTCTCGGGGTTGCTGGCCTGCACCTTGTCAAAGATGACCGGCGCTGAGCGAGCTGGGTATTCGGCGATAATTTCCGTCACACCATCACGTTTATCCACGTTGATGCCGTTTTTGAGGGTGAGGCGGAGGCGTTGTTCGCGGTCGTCGATTTGCACTTCTTTGACGTTGTTGTCATTGAGCTGTGCCATGGCGACCGAGGTGTCCACCTTGCGGAAACCGCGGGTGTCGTCGATCAACACAGTGATTCCGAAGAGCACGATGAGAACGACGGCGGCGATGGTGCCGAATCTGAGGATTTTCTTGTTGTCCATTGGTTAGCCTGTGGCGGCGTTGACCTTTCTTTGTCAAAGAGCAGATTGTTTCAGTGTACTTATTCCACCGTGGTTCTTCCGCGTGCGCTTCTTAGGTTGCCGTGAGCTGGCTGTTAGTTACCGTTGTCGGTGGAGTACACGCGGGGGTGCAGTGTTCCGACGTAGGGGAGGTCCCGGTAGCGTTCCGCGTAGTCTAACCCGTAGCCGATGACAAATTCATTGGGGATGTCGAAGCCAATGTCAAAAAGATCGACTTTTCCGCGCACGGCCTCGGGCTTGCGGAGCAGCGTCACCACGTCGAGGGACTTGGGTTTGCGGTTGCGCAGGTTTTTCACCAGCCAGGACAGGGTCAGCCCTGAGTCGATGATGTCTTCAACAACGTGTTTGTCTTCAATGTCGCGGTCCAGGTCTTTCAGAATCCGCACGACACCGGAAGAGGACGTGGAGTTTCCATAGGAGGAGACCGCCATGAATTCGATTTGCGTGGGTATGGACATGGCTCGCGCAAAATCGGTAATAAAAAAGACCGCGCCTTTGAGCACGCAGACGAGGATCAGGTCATCGCCTGCGTCTTTGTATTTTTCGGAAAGTCGATCGGCCATTTCTTGAATGCGGGTGTGGAGGAGTTTTGCATCCACCAGCACTGCTTCAATGTCGTCACCGTAGGGTCCTGCGGGAACGTTGTAATCCTTCTTGTCGTGCATCGGCGAGGGCATCCTTTGTCAGAGAGTCAACGTACAGACACTGCAAGAATGCCATTTTTCCGCGCCACAACCAACCTTCGCCCACCCGGGGCCTTCCCAATGGCCACGGGTCCCTGACCACGCCACGCCACTATCAATTGTTCTACTGCCGCGATGGTCGCGGCAGATTCCCGACCACCATTGGTTCGAATAAACTCCGCCAGCACGGCCCGACGCAGCGCGGGGTGCGGGGGTACCTGCGCTACCTCCAGATCGACAGTCCCCTTCCCTAGGCCCTGCTTCTCGACGCCCACCCGAACCAGGTCCGCTTCCCAGGCCGCCCTTTCCGCCGCCTGCGCCAACCCGGGAACGGGATCCCCGCCAATAATGTCGGCGAGCTCCGGCAGAAGACGATTCCGTAGCGCCACCCGACGAAAAGACTGGTCATCATTGTGGGGGTCGGCCCACACCTCCAGCCCAAGTTCCGAGCATGCTCCGACCGTGTTGGCGCGGCGCACCCCCAGCAGTGGCCGCACAATTGTCGCGCCATCCTCCCAGGTGCTGCGCTCCAGCATGCCCGTGGCGTGTCCGCGTAGGGCGCTGAGCAGCAACGTTTCCGCCTGGTCGTCCATGGTGTGCCCCACCCAGATGGGCCGGCCATTGGCCGCCGATGTTAGTGCGGTGTAGCGGGCGTGCCTGGCGTTTGCCTCCATACTTCCGGTAGACGGGACGTCGATACGCAGAACCGTAGCCGCAGCACCGAGTGCGCGTGCCGTCTCAGCGGCAGTGGCGGCGACCTCGGCGCTGGCGTCTTGGAGGCCGTGGTCAATGCAGATGGCCTCCACCTCACGGCCTTCGGCAAGTGTTCCTGCCAGTAACGCCACGGAATCCGGGCCGCCGGATAACCCCACCACCACGTGCATATCGGTGTGCCTACGCACAGCCCGACGGATCTCAAGGAAATGTGGGCTGGTGTGCGGCAGTTCCAGGGAGCCGAGGTGGCTGGGCATGGTTTAGTCCCGAATTGCCGAGGTCATAGTGTCCATCGCGGCGCGGGACCCCTGCACGTCGGCATCGTTGGAGAGGAAACCATAGCTGTAGATGTGGCCGTCAGCACCCATCACTGTGCCCGCGAGACCAGTGGTTTTAGTGAGGGTTCCGGTCTTGCCGCGCACCCACCCCGCACCGGCTTGATCGCGGTAGCGTTCCTCCAGGGTGCCACTGGCACCGGCCACGGGAAGGGTTTCCAACAACGGCCGAAGCTGCGGGTCAGTGACGGCACGGTGCATGATGTCGTTGAGCAACCCTGGGGGGATCAGGTTCTTGGTCGACATGCCGGAATTGTCAACTAGGGTCACGCCGCTGGTACTGAAACCATTGCTGTTAAGAATCTGCAGAGTGGCGGCTACTGCGTCCTTGTTTGTTCCCGTCATTCCTTCATGCAAGGCAATCTCGCGCCCCACGGCTTCCGCCGCCACGTTGTCGCTTTGCTGCATCAACTCCCGAAGACGTTCCTCCAGGGTGTCGGAGTGGACGAGGGCCAGCGGCGCTTCCTCGGTGGTGGGGGCCTGCCCCAGGCCGCTTTTCTCCGCGCCTAGGCGCGTCGCCAACTGCCGCGCCACGTCCAGCGCCGGGGTTTCGCTGCGCGGCACGTCACCGGTGGTCTCTCCGATACGCGCACCGTAGAGCATGACCGGTTCCATGGGCGCGATGAATCCGCCTGCGATGTCGGCTCGGTCCCAGTCGGAGAGGAAGGATTCGCCGCTCCAGTGCGAAGTATCCACCAGCACGGTATTAATTGGCGCGGGGTGACTGTGTTTAATCTGTTTCGCCAGGTCGTCAAGCTTTTCGGTGGTGAGCATCACGTCACCTGCGCCGCGAAGGACCACAGTCCCGGGAGCGTCGCCCTCCACAACGGCAGTGTCAATGCGATCGTCCGGACCAAGCACAAGAAGTGCGGCCGCTGCCGTGAGGATTTTGGTGGTGGACGCGGGCGTCATGGGTTTGGTGGGGTGTTTCTCCCACACAATGGACCCGGTGGTGGCGTCGGTCACTTGGCCACCAAATTGCCCTAACCGGGGGTCCTGGGAGAGCGTTTCCAGGGTGGTACGCAACTCGTTATTCGTCGACGGCGCCACCGCTGATGTGGACGTGTCTACAGAAGTGGAGGCACCCACCGGCTGAACAAGCTGCTGCGGCTCAACGGCTGCCATCGCCGGATCGTGTACTAAATCCCCAGGTCCGGTTGCATTGATCACCGCCAAGGTTGTGCCGCCGCCCACCGCAATGGCAGCTGCGGAGGCGCCTAGAATCCACCAAATCTTCTTAACAGTCACGTCACTAGGTTAGACGGTGATGGTACTGGCTTGTGTTATTGACAGGGTAGGATGTTGGGAAAGATTTGAGTAGTTTAACCCGCACCTTTACCGTGGGTGCTGGGAGAAGGGACCACTGTCCATAGTCATGAGTATTGAAGTTACTATCGAGATCCCGAAGGGTTCCCGCAACAAGTACGAAGTTGATCACGAATCCGGCAAGGTCTACCTGGACCGCTACCTTTTCACTCCGATGGGATACCCCCTGGATTACGGCTTCATTGACCACACCCTCGGCGAAGACGGTGACCCGCTGGACGCGTTGGTAATCCTTCCCGAGCCGGTGTTCCCCGGCGTGATTGTGAAGGCACGTCCGCTGGGCGTATTCAAAATGACCGATGAGGCAGGCGGCGATGACAAGTTGCTCTGCGTCGTTGATGATGTTCGCTGGAACCACCTGCAGGACATTGACGATGTGTCCGACTTCCTCAAAGACGAGGTGGAGCACTTCTTTGTCCACTACAAGGACCTGGAACCCAACAAGGAAGTCACCGGCTCCGGCTGGGCAGGCAAAGCCGAGGCCGAGCGTATCCTCACCGAGGCCGTGGAACGCCACAAGTAAGACACCACAGCATAAGGAGTACTGCATGAAGTCCGTCACGGTCACCGAAGTCCCCGACGAGGCACAGCTTATCGACGTCCGCGAACCCGACGAATACGCCGCAGGCCATGCGCAGCACGCCATCAACATCCCTATGAGCGAATTCGCCCAACGTGTTGGTGAGGTAGACACCAACCGTGACGTGTACGTCATTTGCCTATCTGGTGGCCGTTCAGCCCGAGTCTGCGAATACCTGGACGCCCACGACATCGCATGCATCAATGTCGAGGGTGGAACCTCTGCATGGGAGGCCGCTGGGCTTCCGATGTCGTAGTTTATGGTCAACCGATTTATGATTTAACTATGCCTGGTTTGCCCGAGATACCCACGCTGCTGCTGGAATCACCATCTTTCCAGCTGGAGCGGCTGCGTCGCCGTACCCGCGATGAGGTAGAAAAATCGCTTGTGGACTACGACACAACCCTACGTGAGTACTGGGCACTCACAGCCCTGGTGGCGGGGGATGCCGCCAGCCAATCCACCTTGGCATCCATCCTCGCCGTCGATGCCTCCGACATGGTACGGCTGATCGACTCGATGGAAAAGCACGGCTGGGCAAAACGCGAACGCGACCCGAAAGACCGCCGCCGCCAGATCGTGGCAGCCACTAAACGGGGCCGTAAAGTGCATGAAGAGCTGGCAGAACTGGTCAGCCACGCCGAGGATCGAGCCCTGGATGATTCAACCTCCAAGCAACTAAAGCACCTGCGGAAACTCGCGGCATCGATTATTGCCGCAGAAGAGGAGTGAGTGAAGACTGTGGGACTGCCAGCGGTTCCAACGCAGTTTTTACGCAGCGCTTCGGCCCCGCCGGAGCGCACACTCGTAGATATTCTTCGACACACCGCAACCACCCACCCAGAAGCCGCAGCCATTGATGACGGCACCACGGTCATCACCTATTCCGAACTGGTGGACACCCTCGACGCAGCGGTGGCCGACCTTTATGAGCAAGGCATACGTCGAGGTGATCGCATTGGCATCCGACTGCCCAGCGGTTCCCACGAGCTTTACATCGCCATTCTGTCGGTGCTTGCGGCGGGGGCCGCCTACGTTCCGGTGGATGTGGATGACCCCGACGAGCGCGCTACCTTGGTCTTTGGTGAAGCCGACGTCACCGCTACCATCACCTCAGCTGGCCTTGACCTACGCCGCACGCGCAGTCGTGGAGACGCTGGTCCCCCACTCCCCCATGACGATGCCTGGATCATTTTCACCTCCGGGTCCACCGGCACCCCGAAAGGCGTGGCCGTGACCCACCGCAGCGCCGCCGCGTTTGTGGATGCGGAAGCCACGTTGTTCTGCCAAGACTCACCCCTCGGCCCCGACGATCGTGTCCTTGCAGGGCTCTCCATTGCCTTTGATGCTTCCTGCGAGGAAATGTGGCTAGCGTGGCGCCATGGTGCCTGCCTGGTTCCCGCCCCACGTTCGTTGGTGCGCTCCGGAATGGATCTCGGCCCGTGGCTGATTCGGCGCAACATCACTGTAGTCTCCACGGTTCCAACGCTTGCGAGTTTATGGCCAGCAGAGGCCCTTGACCAGGTGCGTTTACTCATTTTTGGTGGGGAGGCGTGCCCGCAGGAACTGGTTCAGCGGGTATCCGCGCAGGGCCGTGAGGTGTGGAATACCTACGGCCCCACGGAGGCGACCGTCGTGTCCTGCGCTGCCCCACTACAACCTGGTGAGGCAGTATCCATTGGGTTACCGCTGCCGGGGTGGGATCTCGCGGTCGTCGATACGCACGGAAATCCGGTTGAGGTCGGGCAGACCGGGGAGCTGGTCATTGGTGGCGTGGGGTTGGCGCGTTACCTGGACGCGGACAAAGATCGCACCACGTACGCGCCGCTTCCAGCCCTCGGATGGAAGCGAGCTTACCGTTCCGGCGACCATGTACGCCTAGCCGAGGATGGGTTGTACTTTGTGGGGCGCGTGGACGATCAGGTGAAAATCGGTGGGCGCCGCATCGAGCTGGGCGAAGTGGAGGCCGCCGTCTCAGGGCTGACAGGTGTGCATTCAGCGACGGTGGTGGTTCGGAAAACCCCAGGTGGCGATAAGATTCTAGTAGCGTATCTCACGCTCGACACTCCGCACCCAGACTTTGAGAACATCGCCACCGCGCAGCTCGCGGACCTCATGCCGCGGGCACTCATTCCCCGCCTGTGTGTTCTGGACGAGTTACCCGTCACCACCTCTGGAAAGGTAGACAAAAAGGCGTTGCCCTGGCCCCTGCCCGGCGCGAATGTGCAGGCGGAAGGCTTAACACCCACGGAGGACTGGCTGGCGCAGCTGTGGGTCGATGTCCTTGGCACCGCTGTGACGGAGAGGGATGCAGACTTTTTCGCCCTCGGCGGAACATCACTGGCTGCGGCGACGTTGGTGGGTCGGGTACGTGACCGCATGCCCACCGTATCCGTCCGGGATCTGTACGATCACCCTCGGCTCGGCGCGTTCGCCGAACATGTCGATGCCATTGCCAGCACCCTGAGCCCCAACACCACGCGTATCGACGCCCCCACTCCCGACCCGTCGCCCGTAAGTATGCGCACCCGCGTGGCGCAGGAGGCAATCCAGGTTCTGGTGATGGGAATGCAGGCGGCAACACGCTGGGTGCCGTGGTTGCTGGTGATCAACGCTTTTGCCGCGCACCTAGGTTACGCGTGGGCGCGCCCCGTATCAGTACCCTGGTGGCTGTTGTTGCTGGTTGTTCTTGTTTTTCTCACCCCACTGGGTCGGCTTCCCCTGTCGGCGCTAGCAGCGCGGGTACTCACTGCGGGGATCACGCCGGGCGACTACCCACGCGGTGGTGCTACGCATCTGCGACTGTGGGCTGCGGAACGCCTCAGCGACACCCTTGGGGGACGCGATGTCTCTAGCGCCACGTGGGTGCTGTATTACGCCAGGCTTCTCGGCGTGCAGGTAGGCAGCGGTGTGAATCTGCATTCCCTACCGCCGGTGACGGGCCTGCTCACACTGGGTGACCACTGCTCCGTGGAACCGGAAGTTGACTTATCAGGCTACTGGCTGGAGGGAGACATCCTGCACGTGGGGGCGATTTACATTGGCCACGGTGCCCGCATCGGCGCGAGATCCGTGCTGTTGCCCGGCACACGCGTGGGCAACAACGCCCATGTGGAGGCTGGATCCTGCGTGACTGAGCGGAAGAAAGTGAAAGATCAGGCCCGCTGGTCAGGATCCCCGGCAGCGAAGGTGGGTCGTGCCCGGCACCGATTCCCCACCGATCCACCGCCCCGCGCCACCTATTGGGTTCCGATATTCGGGCTGACATCCCTGCTGCTCAGTGCGCTGCCGCTGGTGGCTGTGGTGGCAGGCGCGGCGTCGATAAGCGGAGCCCGGAGTTTCCTGCAGTTGGTGGCACTGACACCGCTGGGGGTGCTGGTGGCGCTGGCAACCTACGCTGGGTTGACGTGGCTGCTGGTGCGGCTACTCGCCATCGGCTTGCGACCAGGGATTACGCCCGTGCGCTCGCGCCGGGGATGGCAGGCGTGGGCGACGCAGCGCCTCATGGACGATGCACGCAGGCACCTGTTTCCCCTGTATGCCGCGCTGCTTACCCCGCTGTGGCTGCGGAGCCTGGGCGCACAGATGGGCCGCAACGTGGAGATTTCCACGGCGGTCATGATTCCGCGGTTCACGGTGGTGCGCGATGGCGCGTTCCTGGCCGATGACACGATGGTCGGCGGCTACGAGCTGGGCGGCGGGTGGATGCTCACGGGAGTGTCGAAAATTGGCAAGCGCTCCTTCCTGGGCAATTCCGGTATGACTGGCCCCACCCGCAAACTATCAAAGAATTCCCTGGTTGCGGTGCTGTCTTCCACCCCCAAGAAGTCTCAGTCGGGCAGCAATTGGTGGGGGTCGCCCCCTGAACGCCTGCGCCGAGTTGTGGTGCAGTCTGCGGCAGGTGAATCCAGCACCTACGAGCCGGGCTGGCGGGTCAAAGCGGCCCGCGGCTGTGTGGAAACTGTGCGTCTGTGCGCGCCCATGACCTCTGCTGTGCTGGGAGTCTGCGTGCTCGGCGCGCTGCAGTGGGTGTATGTGCGGCACGGACTTGGGTGGACAATACTTTCCGGCGGTCCGCTCCTCATGGCTGCGGGTGCCTGCGCCGCGGCGATCACTGTAGCCATGAAATGGATCTGTGTGGGCCGGATACGCGCAGGATCGCACCCCCTGTGGTCGCGGTTTGTATGGCTGAACGAGCTACAAGACACCTTCATCGAAGTCGTGGCTGCGCCCTGGCTACTCAATCACGTGGCCGGGTCAAGTGCAATGAACGTTTTCCTGCGTTTTCTCGGCGCGCGCATCGGCAGAGGTGCCTGGCTGGAAAGCTATTGGCTCCCCGAAGCCGACCTGTGCCGCATCGGTGTCGGTGCCACCATCGGACGGGGTTGCGTCGTGCAAACCCACCTATTTCAGGACCGCGTGATGAGTCTCGACCAGGTGCGTATCGACGCCGCCGCAACCCTCGCCCCGCATTCCGTTGCGCTTCCCGGCAGTGTCCTCGGCACGGGGGCTGTGGTAGGGCCAAGTTCCCTAGTAATGCGCGGTGACCATGTTCCCTCGGCAACGCGCTGGCAGGGCAATCCGATTGAAATATGGGGATGAAACAGCGTTGGGTAGTTATCCTGTTTAGTCGCCGATTTGGTCCCTGCCGCGGTGCACAATCTTCGGGTCAGGATCCCCTACTAGGTCATGATCCTTGCCGGTGTACTCGAACTTGCTGAGCACATACTTCATGGCGTTGATGCGCGCCCGCTTCTTGTCATTCGATTTAATGGTGATCCATGGGGACTCGTCTGTGTCTGTGTAGCGGAACTGTTCCTCCTTGGCACGGGTGTAGTCATCCCAGCGGTCCAACGATGCCAGGTCCATAGGCGACAGCTTCCACTGACGCACCGGGTCTACCTGGCGGATGGCGAAACGAGTACGCTGTTCCTTCTGGGTGACAGAGAACCAGAACTTAGTCAAAGAGATACCCGACCCCATGATCATGTTCTCCAGCATGGGTACTTCCCGCAGGAACTCCGCGTGCTGCGACTCCGTGCAGAACCCCATGACGCGCTCCACCCCCGAGCGGTTGTACCACGAGCGGTCAAAGAACACGATCTCCCCCGCGGCAGGGAAATGCTGGATATAGCGCTGAAAATACCACGAGGTGGACTCTCTAGGCGAGGGCTTCTCCAACGCCACCGTGCGCGCGCCACGGGGATTCAGGTGTTCGTTGAAGCGTTTAATGGTACCGCCTTTTCCTGCGGCATCGCGACCTTCGAAAAGAATGATATGGCGTTGACCCGTGTCCTTTGTCCAGTTCTGCCACTTCAGCAGCTCAATTTGCAGAGCACGCTTGATGTGCTCGTACTCATCGCGGCTCATGCGTTCCTGGTACGGGTAGTTTTCCCGCCACGTTTGCACAGGCTCACCGTTCGGTTGGATAAGGACGGGGTCATCCTCATCCGAATCATCAACGATGTAACCCTGAGTTGCCGCTAGGTCAACAACGGGCAAATCCTGCTCATTCGTTTCATCCATAGGTTAAGTCTACCCCGCATAATGGTGCCCTGTTAGGGGAAATGATTAACCACATGTGGTTTTTGACCACACCACCACATACCCCCCATCCCCCCATCCTCATATATGCAGCACCATGCAGTGAGGCAGACAGAAAGAAAACCCCGGCGCGCACCTTGCACGGCCGGGGTTGTACATCTTTGAAAGATGACCGAATTAGGCCTTCGGAAGCAGACCGAGGAGGTCACCAACGGCGTCTGCAACCTTGCCGAAGGGGTGCAGGAAGCCTGCGAGGGTGTTCAGGAAGGAACCTTCGGTGGAGAAACCTGCAATGCTGTGTACAGCGTCTGCCTTGCTCATGAAACTACTCCTAGTGGTTTAAAAAGTTGGTATGGATGATTATCGACCGATAGAGGCTACTTGCCGATCAGGGAAGAACCCTGGAAGGCTTCAGCGGAGAAGAACACATTGTGTGTTGCCTTCGGGAAGAAAGTAACAAGGTCACCGAAAGCGCTCACGAAGGTAGCAAAGTTGTCGAACTGAGTCTTCAGGACTGAAAGGTCCATGTTGTATCTCCTTGAGAGGCACCAGCAATAAAGCTGGTTATGTTTCCAGTTGCTGACGCCGCTCACGACGTCCTAGAGCAAATTTAAGCACATTTCAGCGCTGAGTCAACCTGTTTTGAAATTTCTCACGTTTGCGTGTCCCACTTATTTCAACAAAAGTGTCACCTTCACTGCCCTGGGATTTTGCGTCACTCACCTGCATTTTTCCATTTCAGAGCGTGGATAGTTTTGCACACATGGCAGGCAGTCAAGGGGTTTAA